>OGEP01000691.1_pt1 | contig 46068 bp, 55 predicted proteins | sample 1570721 | NCBI WGS metagenome assembly OGEP01 (sample SAMEA2582131, study PRJEB24529) | metagenome | biome: Human gut stool | place: China | collected 2011 | reverse complement strand
AAACCCCTTGAAAATAAAGGCTTTTTCTGTTTGTCGTTATTATACCGTAACGGCATTCTCATGTATCACTGCTTATCAGCATGGGATTTTCGGCGGTATCAATCGGAAACAGGGTGGGGCATGAAAGCGTGGATATTACTTATCGCTATGCTCATATGTTCCCGACGGAACAGACACAAATGGCAAAATTGCTGGATGAAGAATTTAAGGAGGGCGCAGAGGAATGAGCGGCACACACAAATATCCGACAATCAGTTTCCGTATCTCTCCGAGAGAGAGGGAAGAAATCGAAGCAAAGATTTTCACAAGCGGCATGAAGAAAAAAGATTATTTTGTCCGTTCCTGCATTTATAACCGGGTGTGCGTGGTAGGCAAGAAAGAAACAGTTTATCAGATTGTGGAACGGTTGCAGGAAATGGAGAATCGGCTGGTGGAACTGGCGGAGCAAATTGATGGCAAAAAGCCGGGGATTACTTCCGAAGAAATCAGAGATTTGCGGGAAGCCTATGAAGATATGCTGAAAGCAATTCTTTGGATGTTAGACGGTGCAAGGTATCTGTGGCAAGGCGAAGAAAAAAGCCCTGACAGCGGCAACTGTTAGGGCTGTGATAACTGGAAAACCTCTGTTATCAACAATCACAATTCAAGTATAGCAGAGGTTTCTTCCGGTGACAACGAATTTTTCAAAAACGGAGGACATTATGGCAGGAACGAGAACAGAATTACAGATGATTAAAATGTCGGAGATACAGTCGCAGGAGGTGGCGTGGCTGTGGTTTCCGTTTATCCCTTATGGAAAGCTGACGATTGTACAAGGCGATCCGGGGGATGGTAAGACAACTCTTGTGCTGAACATAGCGGCGAAGCTGTCAAAAGGCGAGGGTCTGGACAGCAAAATGAAACTGACGGAGCCGCTGAATGTGATTTACCAGAGTGCGGAGGAAGGGCTTGCAGATACGGTTAAGCCCCGTTTGGAAACGGCAGGAGCAAATTGTGAAAATATTTCCGTCATTGACGAGAGCATAAAATCACTTTCCATGATAGATGAACGTCTGGAAGAAGCAGTCATAAGGACAAAGGCGAAGCTACTGATTTTAGACCCGATACAGGCGTATCTCGGCGGCGGTATGGATATGAACCGGGCAAATGAAGCAAGGGATATGACAAAGAAGCTGGCGACTTTGGCGGAGAAATATCAATGTGCCATTGTACTTGTAGGGCACATGAACAAAGCGGCTGGAAATAAGGCAGCATATCGGGGCATGGGTTCCATTGATTTCTTTGCGGTGGCAAGGAGCGTCCTGCTGGTCGGCAGAGTGGAGGGCGAAGCGAATATAAGGGCGGTAGTCCAGATAAAAAACAATCTGGCGGCGTTTGGGCACCCGAAAGCCTTTGAGTTGTCGGAGGACGGTTTTCACTGGCTCGGAGATTATGAGATTACCGCTGATGAAGTGTTGGGCGGTATCGCTCCGAAAGCGAATAAGCTGGAACAAGCGAAGCGTCTGCTCCGGGAAGTGGCAGAAACAAACAATGCCATGCAGAGCAATGAGATTTTCAATCTTGCAGAGGAACAGGGTATATCCAGACGGACGCTTGAAAATGCGAAAAAGGAATTGAGTATCAGAGCAAAGCGGATAAACAATTCGTGGTATTGGGAACTGGATAAAATCAAGCCGGAATAAGGCAACAGCGCAACAATGCAGAGTATATAGAATTTGCGGGCTTGGTGTCTGCAAGGTTGCAAAAGATATAGACCTTGCGTTGTTGCGGTCTTGAAAAGGAGGGCGAATATGATACGACAGCCAGAATGGGGAACCCGGAATGTGAACAAATATTTTTACGAGAGTGAAGCCCGGAGGATTGCCGAACTCAATGAAATATTCGGAGATATAGAATTGACTGAGGCAGAAATGCGGATGCTGATATGGCTTGCCGGAAGGGATGAATATACGATAGAAAATGTACTTTCGGCTATCCGAAAAGCTATAGCGGCGGAAGTAAAGCGGCGGCAACAGCCGCCCCGTCCGTAGGACGGAAAAGCCCCCGGCAGGGCGCAAAGGCAGCTTTTGATGGATGGAACGGCTGTCAAAAGTGCTTTTGCGTTACTTTCGACGAAAGTAACAAAGCTTATGCGCCGTATCCGGCGCTGATTGCCCGGAAAGGGAGAAAGGATATTGATTGAAGCGAACTATCAGCTTTATGACAGGAAAAGGCTCTGTTAACCATAATAGTAGAAAATTCCATGCAAAGAATACTGACCCGGAGCGAAGCTGTCTGAACGTGGAATACTGCAATGAAAATGTTAAGGACGTATATCACGAATTATTTGATGAAGCACTCGCCTGGTACAATGAGAAGCAGACCAGAAGTGACCGCCGGATTGACGATTATTATGAGAAAATCTGTTCCGGCAAGCAGGAAAAGCCATTCCATGAAATTATTTTGCAAATCGGGGATAAGGACAACATGGGGGCAAAGACAGAGAACGGACAGCTTGCGGCAAAGGTGCTGGATAAATATATGCGGGATTTCCAGCGGCGAAATCCTACGTTAAGAGTATTTAGTGCCTATCTTCATATGGACGAAGCAACGCCCCACTTGCATATAGATTTTGTACCGTATACGACAGGAAGCAAGCGGGGACTTGATACAAGAGTTTCTTTGAAACAGGCGTTATCTGCTCTCGGATTTAAAGGCGGTACAAGGCGGGAAACGGAATTAAATCAGTGGGTGGCTTATGAGAAAGAACAGCTTGCCGCCGTCATGCTGGAACATGGGATTGAGTGGGAGAAGAAAGGCACACATGAAAAGCATTTATCTGTTTTGGACTTTGAGAAAAAGGAGTGGGCAAAGGAAGTCGCAGAATTGGAGCAATCTATTTCTGACGGAAAAGAGCGATTATCAGGTATTCAGATTCAGCATAAAAAAGCAGTGCAGGAAACAGAGCAGATACGGCAGAAGGGTGAAGCAATCCGGCAGGAAGTGTCGGAACTTTCGGAAACAAGTGATTTGCTGAAGGAGCAGGCGACAACGCTGGCAGAGGACAAGAAAAAGCTGCTGTCTGATAATGTGAAATTGGAGAAGCAACAGAAGAAATTGCAACAAGATATTGAGAAAATGGTTCAGTCTAAGGCGGTCATGGAACGGAACATACACGCTTATGACGAGGACGAGAAGTGGCAGCTGCCTGAAACGGCGGCGTTGATGTCTGCAAAGGCTTATAAGGATAAAAAAGCTTTTCCGCTTGTGGAGAAATTGAAAGAAACGATAAAAGCACTGACAATTAAATGCGTCCAGTTTGCAGAACAGGGAAAGAAAAAGTTACCCGGCAGGAGCAACAGATCAGTCGCTTGACAGATAAAGTCATGGAGCAGAGCGACATTATTGACCGATTGCAGGAGAAAACGGCGGATTTGGGGCGTTTGGAATGCTATTTCGGCAGAGAACAGGTGCAGTCGATAGTTGAGCGGTCTAAGGCCCTGGAATTGGCAGAAAAGGAAAATAAACGTCCGAAACGTGTATTTGATATGAGCAGATAGGGGGGATTGATAGAATGACAGATATGGAGAAAAAAGTTATGGTTCGGCTGTGTGCGAAAATCCTTTCAGAAACAGATTTGTATGATACAGATATAGAAGTACGCAATCTAATTGACTGGATATGTGTGTCGGAGCAGATAAAATCAAACAATAATGAGATACGCAGTCTGACAGGGGAATATAAACGGATAGAACCGGATTGCCGGGAGGGAGTGAAGGCGCAGTTGGAACGCATGAAATCACTCTGTAAAGAACGAGACAGCTTGTATGAGAAGCAGAACGATTTGAAAGGGCAGAAACAGAAAATCGAGAGAACGTTGGAACGGTAAGAATTTGGGGCATGGCGGCGGCTGTGTCCCTTATTTCTTGTGGTAAAATTGCTAATGGTATGCTAAAATCAAGGAGCAAAGATAAAAACGCAACGTAAGAGAAAATTCCTTACAGAGCCGGTAGGTAGCCCGGCCGCACCATCTGGTGTAAGTAACCCTCCCTCCTTAGGGTCGTCCGTTCTTTGTTCATACAATCATTTAAGGAGGAATTGTCATGGACAAAGTATCAGGTAGATTGACGGTATTTTTTGAAGAACCATTCTGGATAGGTGTGTTTGAACGCATATCGGAGGGGAAATTATCTGTATGCAAGGTTACGTTTGGGGCGGAGCCGAAAGATTATGAGGTATACGATTTTGTTTTGAGAAATTACTATCGACTGAAATTTAGTCCGGCTGTGGCAACTGATGTAAAAGAAGCTAGTCGCAATTCGAAACGGGTACAGAGAGAAGTGCGGAAACAGGTACAGAATACCGGGATCGGCACGAAGTCGCAACAGGCTTTGAAATTACAGCAGGAGCAGTTAAAAACTGAACGCAAGGCTGTGAGCCGGGAGCAACGGGAAGCAGAAAAACAGCTGCAGTTTGAACTGAAACAGCAGAAAAGGAAAGAGAAGCATAGGGGCAGGTAACGCCTGTCCCGACGTTCCTTTATCAAATTGCGTAGACTTTGTTGTTACGCTTTAGAGGGTTTGAAACGCTTGTTTTATAAGGGCTTGGAAGTGCCGAAATGATATGGGCGATACTTTATACCTTTACCGTTCAAATTGGATTTTGGTTGCGTAACAGGAGCGATTGCACATTTCCTTGGTGGATATAATTACATGGTGCTAGCACCATGTGGAAATAGGATCAGAAAGGTTAAATGGTGTTTTCATAATGTCTATATCAGTAAAGCTGAATAAAAATGGTATTAAAAAATTACAGAAAGAATTAGAACAAGAAATGAAAAAGAGGACGATAGTGAGGGAAGGCGTAGGATTGCGTAAAGATAGTGAGAAATTTTTGAAAATAGTATTGGAAAAAAGAGAAGAAAATGGGAGTGATATTGTCACTTGTACATTAGATATGTTTAGTGAAATTCCAAACATTGAATTTAATGTTGGAAATATAATGGATGATTTGAAACTACATAATTGTATTAGCAGTAATAGTACAGTATTTATTTCTGGCGAGGTGCAGGTTATATTGACTATAGATGGAATTGAGTATTTTAAGGAGAAGGAGATTCAAATGAAAGAAAATCAAAGAATTACGAATAATACCAATAATTTTTATGGAGAAGTTACCGGTGTACAAATTCAACAAGGTACGGTTAATTCTTCACAATCTCAATCAGTTAATCAAGGGTTTGATTATGCTGAAGTGGCTGAAATTATTCAAAAGATAAAAAAATATGATTCTTTTTTGGATGATGAGTATGGAGAAAATGCTTTGGAAATGCGAAATAAAATCGACGAAATAGAGGATTTGGTGCAAAAGGAAGAAAATCCCAGTAGAATAAAGGCTTTGCTAAATGATATTAAAAACTTGTCCATAGGTGTGGCAGGTAGTTTAATTGCTTCTGGTATTGTTACTCTTTTGAGTAGAGTGTAGGAGGCATATATGGGTGGTATAGTCATTGAACTTCAAAGAGAAGCATTAGATGAAAAAATCTCTATTGAATCATTGATACGAAAAGCATATCTTGTTGCTAAAAAATTAAAATTAAAAGAATTTGAAGAATGGCTTAATCAAGAGCAAAATGGCTATAAAAAGGAGATTCCAGAATATCGAAATATTACAGGAGAAATAAAAGCATGGAATCCATATCATGGTTGGATTCCAATGATATTACCTGCAAAAGTGGCAGATATAGCTTCAAGAATGCCCATTCCAAACTCAATATCTTCTCTTTTAGATGTATACAATTCTAGCGAAGATAGAGTCGCTTTTTCGGTAAATGGGGCAATGACAGAATTTTTTAATAACAGTATAGATTTTATGCCAACAAAATATGCGTTTTTTGTTTCAAAAAGTGAGTTATATAGAATTATGAGTACTGTTAGAAATAAAATATTAGATTGGGCATTACTCCTTGAAGAAAATGGAATAGTTGGGAATGAGATGACTTTTACTGATGTAGAAAAACAGATAGCGATAGATACACCGATAATCAATAATTACATTAACAATTTTTATTCTAAGGTGTCAGATGTTGATATGAAACAAGGATAGTATATTCGTGATACCTGTATGATACCTGTTTATGGTAAAACTGTAAATAAGGTGTGGAATTTGGATATTATGAAGAAATAAATCCGTAAAAAAACAAGAAATATTTAACAATTATGTTATAATTGCAAGGAGTTTGAATAAAAAAAGGAGCCCAGAAATCCAGCGTTTATGCGGGTTTCCGGGCTCTTGTTGTGTGATTTGAGTGCAGATTGAGTACAAAATATTACAAATGATGCAATATTATTTTAAGTCCATTCAAGAATGGGAAGTATTTTCTGCCTAGCCTCTGGGTGGATAAGGATCATTGCCATGCGAGTCTTTAGCTCTTATTTGACCATTAGGTCTATGGATAATCAGTTCGGATCTTTGATTATGTGAAATTGTACGTCCGATGCTGATAGCCTCGGCTTGGGTATTGGTTCTGGCAATAGCACGGCTGTTGTTAGCCCCTTTTACTTGCCAGCCTCCATTGGGATGAGGTGTAACATGCTGGTTTTTTCCCATAACACACGCCTCCTATTCTCTGTGAGCTTCAGGGCAACAATGGATGCAACCATCAGCTTTAGAGTATCCTTTAGCTTTTGCGGCGGCAACAGCTGCAATACCATCAGTAAAGTAGCCAAGATAGGTACGATTTGTAAGTGAAGGCAGATATCTACAATCTTCTGTGTGAACTTCATTGTTACCATTAGGATTTTTTGTAGTGTTGTTGATATAATAGTGTTTCATTTTTTTACCTCGTTAGCGTAAAATACGCTTGAATCTTAGTTTGTAGTTACAAATCTATTGAAAAACTGGATCAAAAGAGCAATTTACGTGTCAATATCTCTCCTTTCCCATAAATGGTTTGTGCCAAAAATCATTGACGAACAATCTCAAACAAGGTATGATAAGACTGTCTAGGAATTAACAAACTTATTTGAGAGGATGTTGATTTTTGAAAGGGTCTTGAAAGCATCTATGTGCTATCAAGGTCTTTTTCTTTTGAAATAGTTAATCTTCAGAAAAAAGGCTATCAATTAAATCGGATAGAGTTTCCTCATTATTAGCGTTTTCTGATTTTCGAATATTTACAATGCTTTCCAAACGTGCTCCCATTTTTTTATTTATTTTAAGAGCAATTTCCAATTTTTCTAAAGAACCTTCATCGGCAGTAGCTAAGAGTAGCTTGGTTGCTGTCATATATTGTTGAATTGCTTTATCAAAAGTAAGAGAGGAAAATAAGTTATGGAAGTCGTCAGTCTTGGCATGTTCTCCGTTACTATCCTTTTCAATCTGCTTTTGACGTCTTGCGTTTTGAACAAGCATTTCACGAACTGTGTCGTTTAGCTCTTCTTCATAGAAAAATTCAGGACCAATCCCATAAAAAAGAGATAATTTTTCTAAGCTAGAATTAGAAGCTTTTTTGTCTTCTTGGTTTTCCCAATTAGAAATTGTTGCACGATTAACGTTGATTGCTTTAGCAATTTCATCTTGAGTTATGCCATAAATTTCTCGTATATTCCTTAAGTTGTTCATATGTATCCCACCTTTTTACATAATATAACACATATGACGTTAAATGTCAATTGTAAAATGTTATAAATAACAAAATATTGCATGACACAACGAAATGCGACAAAAAAACGACACGCGGATATAGTTTCAAGTAGCCGGTATTTTTATATTTCAATAGGGTATACCCCTGTGACTTAGTAGGGTGGATATGCAAAAGTATGTCAAGAGGCTATGATTTGTATATTTGAAATATTTCAAAGAAAACAGACAGCTTATTGAAACAGAACAGGGCAAGCACGACAATTTGGTTTATACATCCTAAGTAGCATTGAGATTAATTATAAGAAAAATTATTTTTTTTATGAGAGAGGAAGGAAAAAGCATGGAGCAGGCAAAAGAGAGCATTAAGCGTCAAAAGAAAAAAGCGTTTAGAAAATTCATTGCTTTAATGATAGGCAGTTTAACTTTACTGATTTCTATTGCAATAAAATTTAATTTTTCACATGCTAAGATAATAGTTAACTGCGCAATAATAACAGTGCTTTGTAATCATTATTTACATATGAAAATCTATTATCTCAATAAAGAGCTAAAAAAATTGCAGAGCAAGGAGGAAACAAACCCATGTCACTAAAATACGCATACTGTAGAATATCTACAACAGACCAAAATATTGATAGGCAAATCATAGCAGTAAAACAATTTGCACCAGATTTAACTGATAACAACGTATTTATAGATAAGAAAACGGGCAAGAATTTTGAGCGTGAGCAATATCAAGAAATGAAGGTCATTTTAGAACATATTACTAAAGCAAATTTAGAGAATGAAACCATTGAGTTAATTGTGGAGGAACTTGACCGACTTGGAAGAAATGCAGACTTGATTAAGAAAGAACTTATGTGGTTTAAAGAGCATAATATCGTAGTTCGTATCTTGGAAATTCCAACAACACTCACAGAGATAGATAAAAATAATCGTTGGGTTATGGAAATGGTAACCAATGTGTTGATTGAAGTTTATGCACAGTTAGCACAGGTGGAACTAGAAAAAAGAGCAAAGCGACAAGCAGAAGGAATAGCAGTAGGGGTTGAGTTATAATAATGACAGGTCAGACGAAACCTAGTAAAATCAAGGGTTTCCGTGATACTGATTTAGTCCTACTACTTGTGCTAAATGCTTCAAATAGCGTACAAATGGATAGGATGGCGCCATTTTATACTCAATACTGTCTATGAAAAGTAAATAGCCGGGATCTGCCAGCATAGGGTTTGCTGGTAGGTGTCGTTATACCCAAAACAGGGCTAAATCTATATTTCAGAAATGGAGTGGTGGATTTAGTCCTGTTTTAATTTTACCCGAAAGGAGGCAAGTGCCTAACCCTGTTTTTTATCCAAAAACAATGTAACCAATAACAACAATTTTAACAAAGAAAGGAAATGCAAATATGTGCAAAGTATGGGGAGTCGTGACAAGAAAAGGTGGTGTGGGAAAGACCACAACTTCGACCACCATGGCATATCTGCTGGCCAAGGCAGGCTACAAGGTGGCATTGATCGATTTTGACGGACAGCGGCATTCAACGAAATTAAGCGGAGTCATGTTGCCAGAAAAACTGCCAATTACAATTTATGAGATCTTATCATCATTAGTAATGGGCGAGAAATTGCCAGAAATAGAGACATACATCATTCACACAGAGTCGGGTGTGGATCTGATACCAGCAAATAACAGACTGGATTATTTTGACAAGCTGATGTGCAATACAGATTTTGCGGAATACAAATTAAAGGAATATGTAGATACCATCCGAGACAGATATGATTATATTCTCATTGATGGTATGCCAAAGATGGGTACTGCGATGATCAATATTATGATCAGTTGTGATGGCTTGATTGTTCCGGTACAGTCGGAAACACTTGCAGTGGAGGGAATGGGCGAGTTCATGCGTGCATTTCATCGTATTAAGACACAGGCAAATAAGAATCTTGAAATTGAGGGCATTTTAATCACGATGGATAGCGAACGAACCAAAGTATCAAAGCGTGTAAAGGCACAGCTACAGGAGACTTTTGGAGAAAAGGTGCGTATATTCTCAAACTGTATCCCACGTACAATCCGTGTGCCGGATGCCGCAGACCACTGTATGACCATATGTGAATTTGAGCCAGATAACCCAGCATCGATTGCCTATCAAAATGTAGTAAAGGAGTTGACAAAACATGACAAGAAAACCGAAAATACCGGAAAGAGGTTCATTGCTTAATAACAGCATGGATGGAATGGATGAGCTGTTCAATTTCCAGACAAAGGAAGAATCAGCAGCGGAAAAACAAACGGAAAAAGTGTCTGGAGAAAACACGTTAGTGGAAATGGAGTTTGCCTATATGAGTGCATTTCCAGACCATAAATTCAAGTTATATACAGGACAGCGTTTAGATGATATGGTCAGCAGTATCAAAGAGTATGGTATCTTAATGCCGGTTATTCTTTGGCATCATGAAGGATTGTATATCATACTCAGCGGCCATAATCGTGTCAATGCAGGAAAGATTGCAGGACTTACGAAATGTCTTGTTATCATCAAAGAGAATCTTTCTTATGAGGATGCAGTACTGATTGTAACGGAGACCAACCTTCGTCAGCGTTCCTTTGACGATTTATCGCCATCGGAAAAAGCATATTGTCTGAAACAGCATTACGAAGCAATCAAGTGTCAGGGCAAGAGAAATGACCTATTAAATGAAATTGAAAACCTCCTAAACCCCAGTGAAATCAAGGAAAACGAGACACTGTCTGAAAATCAGAAAAGGTTGCGTTCAGACGAAAAACTGGGTGAGGAATATGGTCTGAACAGAGATAATGTTGCCAAGTATTTGAGGATAGCAACTTTGGTTTCACCGCTTTTGGAAATGCTGGATGAGAAAAAGATATCCATGAAATCAGCATATGATCTTTCTTTTGTAAAAGAGGAATTCATGCAGACCATGATTGCAGATATCTTAGTAAGTGGAGAGGTAGTGCTTGATACAAAAAAATCTGCACTGATTCATGATTATGCAAAGAATAAGACATTGACAGAGGAACGTATTGAACAGATCTTAAAAGGTGAGAAAACGAAAAAACCTAAGAGCACCGCTCCCCAGCCCATTAAAGTAAAGGGAAATGTGATCAGCCGCTTTTTTACCAAGCAGGAATCGAAAAAAGAGATCGAGGAGACGATAGAGAAAGCATTGGAACTATACTTCGCCAGAATGAGTGAAGAGAAGGAGCAGTTGGTTGGGTAAAGCCACATATCTTGCTGACCTCTATCAGAAGTCAGTTGAAATTTTGACACAGAACCGGACAGAGTGGATGGGACTGTTGTCCAGTGTGTCAAAGTACTATAAGTTATCTTTTGATAAGAATGTACTGATTTATGTCCAAAGACCAGATGCAGGACTGCTTGCCACCAAAATGGGATGGGAAAAGCAGACAGGGAGATATTTAAAGGCAGGATGTAAAGGCATTGGTGTTGTAGATATGGATAATCCAAAGGCAACACTGACCTACTATTTTGACCTTGCAGATACCCGTGGCAGTTATGATGGGTTCCGTGCCGCAATGAACGCAGTATGGGAACTGGAAAGACAGTATCAGCCAGAAATCATGCATCGTTTTCATATACAGTTTCGTACAGACACGACAAGTATTGAGAACTGTCTGTGCCAGCTGGTGCAGATGCAGGGCAAGGCATATATGGCAAAATACAATCCTAAGCTGGAAGTAAAGGATGAGAACAGTGTCTTGTATGGACTGCCTGAAAAAGCGGTACAGGAAGAGTTCGCAAGGCTTGTATCGGACAGTGCAGCCTATATTGTATTCAGAAAATGTGGTATCCAGCCAGATGTTTTTGAGGAAACGGGAGCATTTCAGAATATCAGTCATTTTAATAGCACTGAAATGTTCATGGCACTGGGGTATCATGCAACAGCGATTGCGAAACCTGTGCTGATGGAGATCAACAGACAGATTGAGGAAATCAAAGAAGAGAGGAGCAGGCGATATGAACAGAGAACCATTAGTGAAGATGGAATATATGACAGGAGCAGACGGAATGCAGTATCCGAATCTCCAGATATCGGCAGACGAGAAGTTCGACAAGAAGGAGACAGGCCGGTTCGGAAGCCAGTGGAAGGAGTACATGAAGGAGAAACATCCACAGAGACTGTCAGAACTGATAGCCACGGGGATGATAAACGAGATGATCTGCAAGGTGGACGAGGAAGCGGAACAGAAGAAAGAAGCCCTGATCCAGCAGTTATTGAATCTACAGCCTATGCCAGAGACAGAGGACACATTGGCCAGAGCAGGACACATGGAACTGATAACCAGACAGGCGGAAGAAATCATACTGGAAGAAGTGATCTATCAGGTCCGTTAAGTCAATCGAATAAGGAAACAGAGAGGGAACCCGATACGGCAGATGCTGTAGAGGGTTCCCTTTCTGTTTCCCAAGACGAACAAAATGCCCCAGCATTGGATTATACAGAGCCATCCGAAAGCGTAACAGCTGGTCAGCCACATAAGTACAGTGACAGAGAAATCAGATTATTTTATGAAAGTATGCTGACAGATACAGAACTGTATCCGATAGGACTGTACGATGCAATTAACATCATTTTTGCTGAGAACACATCGCTGAAAGAAAAAGCGGAAGAGGTCAAAGCAGTTTATGAAGAGTATGGGGACAGAAGAAATACAGCAAATAACAGTTGGACGGTGTTAAAGCCGGAAGCGATTCTGTTTCATTTTGGAGAAGGCGGTTTTACCCAGCTTACATGGTATGAGGCAGCCAATGTCATTGATATGCTCAGAGAGGCAGAGGAATATGTGCCTTATGAGGCGGTCACAGAAGAGGTCGATGAGATTGGAGATTTTAATATCCCAGATGAAGTTGCCCAAATGCAGCCTTCAGACAGCCAGCGTACAAGAATGGGACAGCTCAATCTGTTTGAAGCCTATCCTGCCCAATATGATACCGATGAGACAGACGGCACGCAGATCATAACAGACGAGCTGGACAGAGAAGAAATCAAGTCAGGTTATCTTCCATTTCCAGTAGGTACACATATCAGCTATGATGACCGAAATTTTGAAATCCTTGGGTATCTGGATGACAACCACACTGTTGAATTAGGGGATATCGAGCAGAGACAGGGACTGGACAGTTATAAGATACGGGAGCGCATTCCTGTAGATTTCATCAGATCAGCAGAGGTATTGAAAGAAGCTCAGACAGAAGAAAAAGAAAATGACCATGCCACAGAAATATTACAGAATACAAGTCAAAATGAAGCAGAGAATTATCACTTTCTTCCGGAACATCATTTATATGATGGCGGGCCCAAAGCGAAGTTTCGGAACAATGTAGAAGCCATCCGATTACTGAAAAGCCTTCAGGAAGAAAAGAGAATGGCAACCAGAGAGGAACAGCTTGTACTTGCAAAATTTGTGGGCTGGGGCGGTCTTGCAAATGCACTCACACCAGAGAAGGAAGGCTGGGAAAAGGAGTATGAGGAAATCGAAAGCCTGCTATCCGAAGAAGAAATGCAGTCGGCATCCGCATCCACCCTGACTTCCTATTATACAGACCAGAACGTGATCAATTATATTTATAAAGCCTTGCAGAACTTTGGCTTTCAGTCAGGAAATATTCTTGACCCAGCAATGGGAACTGGAAATTTCTTTTCCGCACTTCCAGAGAGCATGAAACAGTCAAGATTGTATGGTGTGGAACTGGAACCGATTGCCGGGGAGATCGCAAGACAGCTATATCCCAAGGCAGATATTTTGGTAAAAGGGTTTGAAGATACTCAATTCTCCGATAGCTTTTTCGATGTAGTGGTAGGAAACATTCCATTCAGCAGAATCAAGGTCAGTGACAAGCGTTATGACCGTCACAACTTCCGCATCCACGATTATTTCATAGCAAAAAGTCTGGATAAGGTCAGGGCAGGCGGTATCATTGCAGTGATCACGAGCAAGTTTACCTTGGATAAGGAAAATCAGTCTGTGAGGAAATATATAGCACAGAGAGCAGAACTGGTTGGAGCTATCCGCCTGCCGGAGAATGCGTTCCGATCGATTGCTGGAACGGATGCAGTAACAGATATCCTTTTCTTGAAAAAGCGTTCACAGGAGATCATACCGGATGAATGGAACACATCATGGCTGTCCGTAGAAAAGGATGAGAACAACGTACCTTATAACAGTTATTTTATCGACCATCCAGAAATGGTACTGGGAACGATGGTACAGGAATCAGGCATGTATGGAAGCAGTGATTTTGTAAGCTGTAAGCCATTTCCAGATAAGGAATTGGGAGAACTATTAGAAGATGCCATTGGAAATCTTCATGCAGTATATGAAGAACCGGACACAGATCTGGCAGATGATAAAGATACCATTATAAAAGAGTGGCTGCCTGCGACACCAGATGTCAAGAATTACAGTTATGCAAAGGTAAATGATGCAATCTATTATCGTGAAGATTCCAGAATGTACCGCCAGGATATCACAGGGAAAAAAGCGGAACGTATCAAGGGCATTTTGGAAATCAAGACTGCGTTAAGAGAACTGATGGACTTTCAGCTTTATGGAGAACCAGAAAAGGATGAAGTAGAAGAGACGAAAGGATATGATGAACATCTGGCTGAATTGCTGGGAAATCTGAATCAGAAATATGATTCCTACACAAAGAAAAATGGATATCTGAACAGTCAGGGAAATGTCATTGCCTTTGCAAAAGACTGTGATGCTCCACTGCTCCGGTCCATAGAGGATGAAGTGAAAGATGAGACCGGTAAGAAGATAAAGGGCGAATACAAAAAAACTGCGGTATTCTTTAAAGCAACGATCAAGCCAAAAGAGATACCACAGACGGCAGATAATATTGAAGATGCCCTTCGCATCACGATGAATGTCAAAGGACGTTTTGACTTGGATTATATGCAGTATCTGTATCGGAAGAATGGCGGGATCACTACGAAATCGACAATCATCGAGGAACTTGGGGATAAGATATACCAGGACCCGGATAAATGGGAACCGGGAAACTCAGATACGGGATGGGTGCTTGCAGAGGAGTATTTAAGCGGTCATGTAAAGGACAAGCTTGCATCAGCAATCATCGCTGCTGACAATGCTCCAGACTTATTTCAGAGGAATGTGGAAGCGTTAAAGCAGGTACAGCCGGAACCATTAAAACCAGAGGATATCAGTTTTGTACTTGGTTCTACATGGATACCGGTCGAGTATTACCAGGACTTTATGTATGAGAAATTCCAGACCAGTACATCCAATAAGAAAAGATATATCCATATTGAATTTGCAGAATGCACGGGAACCTATTTTATTACGGAAAAAGGATTTGAAAAAGGTTCCATAGCAGCGAACACGACATATGGAACAAAACGCATGAATGCCTATGAGATTTTGGAGAATACCCTGAATCTTCGTTCAGTGGAAGTCAGAGATAAAGACGAATATTATGACCCTGACAGCGGAGAGAAAAAGATAAAATATGTGCTGAACAGGCAGGAAACGCTTCCGGCAAGAGAGAAACAGGCGCAGATAAAGATGGAGTTTGATAGCTGGCTGTTCGCTGATCCAGAACGAGGTACGGCTTTGACGCAGCTCTATAATGACCGTTTCAACAATATCCGTCCCCGTACCTTTAATGGAGATGACCTGATACTTCCAGACATGAATGAGAGCATTACATTAAGAAAACATCAAAGGGATGTGGTCGCAAGAGGAATCTATGATGACGGTAATTTATTAGTAGCACATGAGGTAGGCGCAGGTAAGACCATGACGGCCTGTGCCATTGCGTATGAAAGAAAAAGGCTTGGTATCTGTAATAAACCGATGATTGCTGTGCCAAATCATACATTGGGACAATGGGCAACCGAGTACATGCGTCTGTATCCCAGTGCAAATATTCTGGTGGCAGGAAAGAAAGACTTTGAAAAGAAGAACAGAAGGCGTTTTGTCAGCAGGATAGCAACAGGAGATTATGACTGTATCATCATGCCGCATAGTTCCTTTGAATTAGTGGGATTGTCAAGAGAACGTCAGCTATCAGCCATGCAGCGCGAGATAGATGAGGTCACGGTACAGATCGGCGCGACAAAGGCGATGGAAGGGAAGAAATGGTCACTAAAGCAGATGGAGATATTCCGTCACAATCTTCAGACCAGATTTGATAATCTGTATAACGCTGAAAAGAAAGACGATACCATCATTTTCGAGGAATTGGGCGTGGATAATCTTTTCGTAGATGAATCCCATACCTACAAGAACAATTTCAGCTACACAAAGATGCAGCGTGTGGCAGGTGTTGGTGGAAAGAACAGCCAGCGAGCCATGGATATGCATATGAAGTGTCAGTATATCAATGAGATCACCAAGGAACATGGAGTGACCTATCTGACAGGAACCCCGGTAACAAACTCCATGGCAGAATTATATGTCATTCAGAAAACGCTGCAGCCTACAGAAATGGAACGCAGAGGACTTCTGATGTTCGATGCATGGGCGAGTACCTTTGGCAGAGTGGAATCAGCACTTGAAATCAGACCCGAAGGATCTGGTTATCAGATGAAGACACGTTTTGCAAAGTTCCATAATATTCCAGAACTGTTAGGAATGCTTTTTATGGTCGCAGATATCAAGACATCCGATATGCTGAACCTTCCTATCCCAAGATTGAAAACAGGAAAGTTTCAGGTAGTAAAGACACGTATCACACCAGATCAGCAGGATATGATGGATGAACTGGTAGAGCGTGCAGAGGCAATCCGTAATCATGAGGTGGACAGCACAGAGGACAACTTCTTAAAACTTACCAATGAGGCAAGACTTTTGTCCGTTGATCCCCGCATTTTGGATGAGAGACTGCCCAGTGATCCGGATACCAAACTAAATACCTGTGCAAGAATTGTAGGGGAGATTTATAAGGAATCCACACCACAGGCATCTACACAGCTCATCTTTTGTGATAAGGGAACACCAAAGAAAGACGGTTCCTTTGATTTCTATCATGCATTGAAAGACGAAATGATTGCACAGGGAGTGAAGGAAGAAGAAATATTCTTTATACATGATGCAGATACAGATACCAAAAAGGCAGAACTATTGGAGAAGGTCAGAAATGGTACGATCCGTGTACTGATGGGAAGTACTGAGAAGATGGGGACTGGATTGAATGTGCAGGATAAGCTGTTGGCACTGCATAATCTGGATGCACCATGGAGGCCTGCTGACCTCACCCAGCGAAACGGACGTATTCTAAGACAGGGCAATGAGAACGAAGAAGTCTCTATTTTCAATTACATTACAGAAAAGACCTTTGATGCGTACTTATGGCAGATCTTAGAGCAGAAACAGAAATATATCAGCCAGATCATGACGGGAAGGTCCGCAGCCAGAAGCTGTGAGGATGTGGATGAGGTAGTCCTTCAGTATGCAGAGTTCAAAGCACTTGCGGTATCTGACCCAAAGATCAAGCGGAAGATGGAAATAGATAATGAAATCTATCGTTTGCAGACAGTAAAATCCGCATGGAAAACAGAACATACCAGCTTACAGGAAAAGATTGTAAGCCATTATCCGAATGCAATCAAACGCTATATGAACCGAATTGAGAAAGCAAAAATGGATGTGGAACTATTCAAAAGAGAGAAGCCTGCAAGTTTTTCCATGATATTAAATCATCGCACATTTGAGGAAAGAGTGGCAGCCGGGGAGTATTTGAAGATGATGCTGCCTAAGCTGGGAGGGAATGCCGGAGACATTTTGCAGCTTGGCAGTTATGCTGGATTTCAACTATTTGCAGAGCGTGACACGGCATTTAAAAAGGTATGGCTCTGCATACAGGGAGAAGGAAAATACAGTGTAGAAGCTGGAGATTCTGCTATTGGAAATATTACAAGGCTTGAGAACCTTGCAGACCGAATTGAGTCGGAGATGAAGATAGATGAAAATGATCTGGAAGAGACCAGACAGCAGTTCGAAGCTGCCAAAATACAGGTGGAGAGACCATTTTCCGAAGAGGAACGATTAGCAGAGCTATTGCAGGAACAGGTACAGCTGAATCTGGAATTGGAATTTGCAGAGGATGGAGGAGAATCAACAGAGAATGAAAGTGTACGGAAAGAAGGCAAGCTATACCGAGGGCTGCATAAACAGTTCCCGGAGATATTCAATAATACCTATACCTACATGAAGTTCAAGTCGTATGGTTTTGATGATCTTGTCTTAGAGAAGATTCCGGGTGGATACAGCATGGCACATTATTACAGTCAAAATGGCGATGCAATGAGAGACCCAGAGATCACATTTGACATGGATGATGAAAACAGACTGGTAAAGCCACTTTCCTTTCAACAGGATAATATGGGAATCTATTACAGGACGTGTGACCAACCAAAGGAACGTGTGGACGATTTAGTAGATTTCTGGAGTCAGTGGCTAAAGAATATCAGTGAGCAGGGATTTGAACTGTATGAGGCTCATGGAGCAGACACACAGTATCGTAATGCATCGGATATAGAGGAAGGAGAAGAAAGAGAATGAACCAGAAATATGTAATGGCATTGGTAGATGATGATGCGTTTTGCATCAGGGCTGATGGAATGAATGTGGCGTCATTTATTAAAGAATATGGAGAACTTGAAGATATTGCAATTATGACGATGCACAGATATCCGTTGCTGAATACTCGTGGAGGATTTGTAGATCGTTGTTTTGACCAGGAGTATCTTGCAAAACAGCTTTTGCCCTGTCTGATTCCCATACAACAGGAGCAGATACCACCAGCAGAAATTGATTATCTGAAGTCATGGGATTTATTACCAGAAAATGCAGCACCAGTACCAGATTGGGACTGTGATAAGGGACATGGAATCTGGAACCTTGATATCCCAAAACCAGACCATGAGTGGAGTGCGGCAGAGGAATGGCCCGAGGAAGAAAATATGGAGGATGAAGGGATAGAACCATAAGAGTGGCAGAAGGAGGTAAAAGCAATGAGGAGTCAGGTGACACGGAAAATGCCCTTTACCGAAGAACAGATGCAGAAGATTTATAACACGAACATTATTGATTTTGCAAGAGAACATGGATTTGAAGTGGAAAAGGGCGATAAGGCCACGCTTCATGTGAAGAACAGCGGAGGATTATATCTGTTCAAGCATGGGCGTGGCTTTTACTGTTTTACAGAAGAAAAAGGTGGGAACATCGTAGAATTTGCCATGAAATATCTGAATATGGAGAAGCTGGAGGCTATGGAACTGATATTGGGCAGTAAGGCTTATGAGCAGACGACCCATGTGGTAGCGCCACAGGAAAAACCTGAAAGGGGAGAATTGCAGTTACCGCCCAGAGATCAGAATGACAGAAGAGTGTTTGCCTATCTGACTAAGACCAGAAAGATAGACCCAGAGATTGTGCAGGATATGATGAAACAAGGCAGAGTATATCAGTCAAGACAGGAAATAAATGGAAAAATTCGTGTCAACTGTGCATTTATAGGATATGATGAAAAGGAAGTACCAAGATATTGTGCACTTCGGGGTCCAAGTGCTGACAGCAGTTTTCGACAGGACATGGAAAATTCGGATAAGACATATGGGTTTACCATGACAGGACGAAGCCAGCGTGTATATGAATTTGAAGCACCCATAGATGCAATGAGCCATGCTACCTTGTGTAAGATGCAGGGAATAGACTGGAGAAAAGATTATCGTGTGTCAGAGGGATGTCTGTCCAGCAGAGCTTTAAGGCACTTTCTGGAACATCATCCAGAAATCAAAGAAATTGTGCTGTGCTATGACAATGATGTGGATGGCAAGCTGGCAGATGGTACACCGCATAATCATGGTCAGGTCAGGGCAGAAGAAGAAAAAAGGAATTTTGAAGCACAGGGGTATCGGGTATATATCCAGACACCCACACAGAAAGATTTTAATAAAATGCTGACTTCACTCTATGATAGACCAGCAGTTTACGTTGAGGAAGAAGCGGACGAAATGGAACGGTGAACAGGAAAGGGGCAGAAATAGCAGTGTGGAAATCTGAGAAAGAGGTTGAAGCAATCAAACATAAATATCCAAAAGGAACAAAGCTGGAACTTGACTTTATGGATGAGGAAGGAATGTTACCAGGACTGAGAGGTACAGTGGATTATGTAGATGATCAGGGGCAGCTGCACATGAACTGGGAAAATGGACGATCCCTTGCACTTGTGCCCGGCGAAGATGTTTTTCATGTTTTATCAGAGAAACAGGACAATAAAAGTGAAAAGAAAGATCCAACAGATAGTTATATTGAATATCTGAACAGCAATATCTTGAATCGTATTGATTATGGACGATTGCAGGAATCTTATGATACAGAGGATAAGGCATATGCAAAAAGAATTTTGAATGCACTTCATCGGGCAATGGTACATGCCTATGGAACAGAAAATTTGAACAGTGATGTGGTGGAATATGCACTGATACCGGGTGTGATACAATCACGTAATACAGGAAATGTATGCCTTGCTTTATTGGAACTGGATCTTCAATCATCAGGAGAGCATTTTCATACTGGTTATCTGACTAAAATGGGTGTGTTGTCCTATGGAAATCCAGAACTTTCAAAGGAAGCACGTAACTTTATAAAGGAGATGTATGGATCATACGATTATGGATACACTGCTACGATACCAAATGATATCCATGTTTCACCAGAGACATTTCCACCAGCAGTCAAGGAAATCGTAAGTACCTTCCGAAATTATGAAGTGGAACTTTTAAATGAAGAGGAAATGTCGGAAGTGGAAGATTTAGAGCGATAGAAGACTTATAAAATGCGAGAATGCCTGATTGAAAGCAGAGTTTATCTCTGTCATAATTAGGCATTATAAGCGAGGAGATGATAAGATGGCAGAAGGCATGAAAAAATACATTCTGATGCATAAAAACATTCAGGTAGCAGATATGGAACTTGATGAAGCAACCTGTGCAGTTTCTGCTGTCAGTCATGTATATTCAGAAAGTCATGTTCCAGTAGGAATACCAGTGAAGAAAGGTGTGATTAACCGGGCAGCATTAAATGAATGGTGGAAAGGAAGAGCCATTCCTGCCAGTCGTGCCGGTATCCGAAATGCGCTGGAGCAACTTAATCTTTCCACAACACAGAAGCTGTTAGAAAAGTGTCTTGGACTCAGCCTTTCGGATCAGTACTGGATATGTCCTGCCGGTTCTGGAATAGAGTGGTCATAGGTCAACTTTTTGGAACACGCATTTTCCGATGATGTTGGTAATATCTTATTTGGTAAAGGTTCATCTAATGATAATATGAGTTTGATGTCCCCAGATAATACATCGGATGGATGGCTGAAGAAAAAGTGGAAAATCATGGATGGGAAACGCTGTTTAATCAAAGGTGGAAGTGGTGCGACACAGCAGGAACCACATAATGAGGTGCTGGCAAGCAGCATTATGAAACGCTTGGATATCCCTCATGTGGAATATTCATTACTGATAGAGGACGATTATCCATACAGTGTGTGCGAGGATTTTATCACACCTGACACAGATCTTATTTCTGCATGGCATTTGATGCAGACAGTGAAAAAGCCAAATCATGTATCTGTTTATCAGCACTATCTTGACTGTTGTAAGGCATTTGGAATTCCGGGAATCAAAGAATCACTTGACCGTATGATGATTCTGGATTATCTGATTGTGAACGAGGACAGGCATCAAAATAATTTTGGAGTAGTCCGCAATGCAGAAACACTGGAATATATTGGGGCTGCACCTATTTTTGACAGTGGCACATCACTCTGGTTTGACAAACCCACCATGATGATTGGAGCAAGGGCAAAGGTAGGATGTAAGCCATTTAAGACGGACCACGAAGAGCAGATTAAGCTGGTAAGTTCTTTTGACTGGCTTGATTTAAATGCACTCTATGGGATTGATGAAGAACTACGGGAACTGGTCAGAGGTTCTATGTTCATAGATGAGAAGCGGTGTGACGCACTTTGCAGGGCATTAAAAAGCAGGGTAGACATGCTGACAGATGTTGTAAATGAACAAAGAACAAGCTATGCAGTAGATGATTGTCAGGGCGATGTGAAAGAGGATATTGCTTATAGTGGTTTGGATGACGATATGGAGCGATAAATATTTGAAGTAAGATTGTCAACCCATCTATATTATTGGAAAGCGGGGGATGATTATGGCAAATGCAGTGATTAGCCCGAAATTTACCATTGAGGATATCCATAAAATTCGTGAAGAAAATTATGAGAAGACCAAAAACATGACCATGGCAGAAAAAATAGCTTATTACAATGGTCTGGGTAAAGAAGCGGCAAAAGAAATTGAAAAAAGAAAAACATTGATGCATGTTTAGACGAAATGCAGACAAGCGCACCTGTGGAGGGGAGACTTCTACAGGTGCTTTCTTTTGCCCATAATTACTGCAAACATGAAAATCAGTGCATATTAGGAAGGGAGAAGAATGCGGCCAGTATATGTGTGTCAGTTACCTGACAAGATGCAGGAAGAGCTAAGAGGCATTTTAGAACGAATCCTGTTATATCATTGTGGAAGTGTGGAAAAAGCGGAGGAATATTTTGGTACGAGTTTGGAAGAGGCAGTACAGAATGGGATGGATTCCAAAATCGTAGATGTGGATTGTGTGATTGATTCCCTTTGGAGTGGTGGAGAACTTGCATCTGATGCACCGGTGGAAGTACAGAATGATGCTTTGCGGTTACTGATGCTGATCAAAGAATCCAGAACATTGGATGTCGATGATACATTCCTCTATGCAGCAAAACAAAAATCAGATGAAGGACAAATGTATGAAACGGTCCATGCCGTACATTGCTATGGAGAGAACGACTTTTCTTTCTGGCAGGTCACGATTCCCTTGTATATGGTAAGGAACATCCTAAATAGTGCGGAAAACGATACTGGAACCATGGCGGATATCCTTGACAGACTGCCTAGAGGACCCGATCCGGAAGGAACAACCTTTCATTTTCTGTTCCCAAGGGGAGATGGATTTGCAAGATGTTCCATGGAAATGGGAGAACAGTTCTTTGATGAATATAACCACAGAGGCACTTCCGTAAGAGGCCCCCGTGAAGATATTGAAAAGGATCTTAGATGGATATTCAATCCAGGAGAGCAAAGCAATACTGAAACAGAGGAATCAGAACAGGAAAGGTAAGGGCGAAAATGGAAAAGATAAAAAGTATTGAGGTTGATAAATGGAGTGAACCGGATGAAAACCACAGAGTAAAGCATCTGGGGATGATTACCAGAGGAGAAGCATTTGAACAGTTAAAAGCACATCTGGAGAGTAAGGGATTGCTGCCGGATGAGTATTTTCTGCCAGGCATGGATGGAAAGTTAGAAGATGAACTGCCAGACTATGATATTGCCGAATGTGTGCCTAACTTTGGAGGCAGCGAGGGAATTTATCTTGATATCACACTGATATATGTTGAAAAAGGTAAAGTCCACAGAGATCGGTTCGCCACAGGTAAGACTTTAGAAGAAAGTGCAGATGCGTTCTTCAGAATGTCACAGATTGGTGCAGAGTGTTTACTTATGCTAAATGGCAGAGGATGCAGCTATGAAAAGAATAATCGCACTGTTGAACTAAGTGAGAATGAGGCAACGTTTTTGACTGGGTTTTTGCAGGAGAATCTACATCAAATATCTGAGGAACAGGATATTGAGGCAGTTGGCAGCATTATGGGAAAGCTGGAACCACAGGAGAAAAGTGTGTTGACAGAGGAGCATTTGGCAGGGAACAGTCTGGATATGGAGCAGGAGAGATGATTTCTTTTCCGCTTTTTTGAGAAAGGACGCTCTGCGTCCGGGGGATGCCGCAGGCACGCCCCGGACTTGACACCAAGCTCAGCTTGGTGGTTAAGGCAGGAATAGGTGGGTTCCACCCACCGAGAAAACAGCTTACAGGCAAAGCCTGTAACGGGGTTCTTAGGTAAGATAGGGTATTCCAAAGAGAACCCATGAGAAACATAGAGAACCGGAAGGAGGTTTGCAATTTGAAACAGGCAGTGTTTCATGGACAGGAGATGTGGATTGGAATTGCGGATGTTGCATCTGGAACAATCAGGGAGACACATACGTTAGAAGAAGCAAAGAGAGCAGACTTTCATACCTGCTTTTATTTCTCCGAAGAGTCAGAAAAAAAACATGAGAATAAAGATGGAATATTTTTCTGGGTACAGGATGGGAAAGTGGAATTGGAGTATAACGATCTGTCTCCTTATGAAAAAACATTATTGGAGACTCAGATTAAAGCACAGGTCATAATATTGGATCAGGATGAAAGTGTCCTGAGGAAAACCATGTTGTCAGAACGGCAGGAAAACAACAACCGTGATGGGAACAGAATGCAGATACAGATTTTATATAGCTGTAATGAATGGAAAGAACATTCTAGTATGAAAATTGTGTGTGCTACTACGAATCCAGAAGTATTGTATGCCTTGATAGGGGAAAGCATTAAAGCAGGAGATATGGAGTATGGCTGTGAGGATAAAGAAAAAGGATGGGAACTTTTTCAACAGGACTATGGAAAGCAGCAGATCAGACTTGAGCTGTTACAGTATGGATTTGTGGAAAGTATGCCGAATTTGTCTATATCAGATAAGACATCCATCCGGAATTATTCAGAAGTGTATCTTGTTTATACGGCACTGCATAATCAGAGGGCAGAGGAGATTTTAAGACCGCTGCATCTGGATAGGCAGTGCCTTATTTATTCTATGGCAGGTGTTCATAGCGATTATGGCAGCAATCAAATCATTCTGTCTGGGTTTGGAAAAGAAGAAGCACTTAGGGCATCGGAATTATTTGAGGCATATGAATCAAATGAAGATTATCTGGAACTGAAAGTAGAAGTCAGTACTTATAAAGTAGGAAAAGGAAACATACGAGAGTGCAGTAAAGAAGAAGCCAGACTGATTGAAGAGAACTTTCAGGATGTAATAAATCTTTATGAGACCAGTCTGCTGTCATCGGCATATTATGAAACCTGTATCGAACGTGATCTGGAAGAATAAGAGGTATCTATGGCAAAGAATACACAAAAACGCTCCATCAATTTCAGTACAGAGACACTGGAATCCTTGGATAAGCTGGCAGCCAAGAAGCATACGACAGCATCGGAACTGGTAAGGGGATATGTTGATAAGGGTCTTTCTATTGAAGGAAATCGGGAGGACATAGACTTTATAGCACAGATAATCCGACAGGAACTGACAGCAGTGTATCATGTGGATGAAATCAAAGCTATTGTGGATCATGATGCTGACCGATTAGCAAAAATGCTAATGAAGGTAGGAAAAATCAACGGTGCAATGTTCTTCTTACTGATCAAGGTATTGATGAACCTTGCCAATGAAGGCAGTGAGGACGACTTTGACCAGATGCTTTCCGAAGCAGTAAAGCTGGGAGTCGATTATATGCAGAAAAAGGATTTTCAGATCAACAGCTTTTTAGAGGATACCGGTAATTTAAGAAATACAGCAGATAAATTATAAAACAGAAGAGTAAAGATTGGAGGATTGAAATGTTATCCTATGAAGAATTTAAGGAAAAACTGGTAACGGAAGTGACCGTATATGCACCGGAGAAATATAAGAATGCCATAGTCGATATCATGGGTGTTCCAAAGGCAGAGGGAAATGTAGATGCAATCATTATGCGTATGCCGGATAGGAATAGTGGTGCATCATTAAATTGTAAAGATCTATATGCAGATTATGTGAAAAGCAATTCTTTTGAGAAAACAATGATTAGATGTTTACAGTCTCTGATTCCTTACCTGGAAAGAGATGATGAGATTGATATTCAAAAAATAATGAATTGGGAAGAGGTAAAGGAAATCATTGTCCCTGAATTGGTGTGTACCAGGCGTGCAGGAGAGAATTTAGAAGATCTTATCTATCGTAATGTGGAAGGAACAGACCTTGCAATTATTTATCGTGTCAAACAGCAGGTTGCAAATATCGTTGGCAGTATCAAGGTAAGTAAGCAGATGATGGAAGCGTGGGGAGTGGACGAGAACCGCATACATGAATTTGCTTTTCACAATATGAATCAGTTGAGTACGCTTCAGATTGTTGAGTTAAACAGTGATTTTGCTATGCCGGAGGAGACATTTTCGGAACTGCCAGAGAAAATGAATAAATACAGCAGTTATGTATTTACCAACAAGGAAGCATTTTATGGGGCTGCCACAATTATGGAAGAAGGTATGCTTCATAGTATCGCAGAGCGATTACAGGAAGGTTTCTATCTTTTACCAATGGATGTAGATAATATTGTGGTCTATCCGGAAGGAATGATGAAAAATTTAGAATCCATACATAGTATGGTCCTGATACATAATATTCAGTGCTTAGAGCCAGAAAATTATCTCTCAGATCAGGTATATTACTACAGCAAAGAAAAAGAGGAACTTTCCATGTCAACAAATCCGGAAAATACACAGGATGTCATTATCAAAATTCTTCAGCAGGCAATGGAATGTTCACCGGGAAAGAAAGAAGATTATGGAGAAGAGCGCTAATGGGGAGAAAATGCTGCCAGCAGATTATGATAAGTTGGACTATGAAGAGATAAAGGACAGGCTTTGTATTACCCTTCACAGCAAAGAACAGAGAATAGAGCAGCTCAAAGGCAATCTGTCTATGGATATTGAAGGAACAGATCTCACGGCAGCTATTCGGATATTCACTGGAAAAAAGATAATGAGAATGGGTATTTTGGAATTGAACCACGTTACCTGGAAACATGGGGAAAGACACTTGAGGAAGTATACCAACAGGCACTTCAAAATATGCCCCGGCTTTTTCCACCCAGGATCATGGAAATGGATGAGATGATAGGACGGCTGATATTTGGATTAGATGATGTGGAACAGGATAGTGAAAGTCTTGAAATCGAATTTGAACCATACAAAATGTATGTTTTGTCAAATGATACAAAAACAGACGGCGCAGCAGCAATCCTCTATCCGGGATTACTGGAGAAACTGGCATCAAACATGCAGAGCAATATTTTCATCTTACCAAGCAGTGAGCATGAAACACTATTAACGAAAGATACCGGAGAAATCAGTGCCAGGGATTGGCAGAGCGTAGTGATTCAAGCGAATCAGCAATTGTTTTCACAGGATATTTTGTCGGACGAGGTGTATTGCTATGATTATCAGGAACATATGCTAAAGATGGTAACAGATCCAGAGCAGACAAAGGAATTGAGAGCACAGTTGCAGCAAATGTGTTGTTGTGTGGATGCAACAGGAGCAAATACGCAGGAGTATGAGGAAGAAGATTATGGAGAAGAACAGTAACCAACCACTAAATCAGGCAGAGAGATACCAGTATCTTATAGGGCTGACCGAAGGAAAGCAGTTAGACGCAGACTATCGGGCAGCCTTTTATATTTTATCCAGTGTACCGGAAATGTTCGAAGCAGCTGCAAAGTGCGTGGACCATGAAGGAATCACGTTTGATAAGATCAAGAGACTTTGCAAGGGAAAACTGGAAGAAAGTCAGATGCACCTTTTATCCCTTGCACATAATGTCTTTGCATGGAACAGCAGGACAAGCCCTACACCACACGAACTTTCCAGATTAGGCTATCCGTGGTTGGAAGTTGCCTTAAATGCGATCTTCATATCAGGTGGCAACATGAAGGTGCAGATACAGAAAAATGAGAAGGGCATACCAGAGCTGTTGCTAGATGTGTCCTCTTATGAAAAGACAAAGCAGTTTCACGAAAGATTTCAACAAATGCAGAATGACTTAGACGATGAATTTGATGAAGAAATGGAGCAGTAACGTATGATTGATGTTTTTATAGAAAATGGACGCAACACCCTGCACACCCAGTTCCCACTTAGAATGGACGACCTTGCAGAACAGCTTGCATCAATTGGTGTCCGTCAGTCTGTTGCACAGATTACAGCAAAAGGCACGGATACACTTAAAATTGAGATGGAAGGTCTGGAAGATATTGGCAATGAGATTGTTTCACGAGTTGGAGCAGAAGATAACCTTGCAGACGTGGTCCGAGCCTGCCATGCAGTTAGAAGAGCCTGCCCTTATGGATATTCTGAATTTTTAGATATGCTGCACCCGGAAGAGAACGGAGCATTTCATTTTTATCAGAAGTATGATCATATGGGAGCAAGCAGTAAAGAAGGAATACCAGGGTTGATAGAAGAAGTCGTGCGCTATAGTGCGGCAATGTCTGAATATACCAGAGTATGCAACGAGGAAGAAGAGGCAGAATCGCAGAATCTTGACGAGGAATGGGAACGATAGGATAAGGAGTACATCAGTATGTCAATTCTGTTTTATAAGCAGAGACACCGCAATCCGAATTTTAAGGATACGGCAGGTGCGAATTATGCACATATCCGCTACATTGCCACCAGGCCAAGGGTTATGAAGAATGAAGCCGGCAGTCATGGCCTTTTTGGAAAACTGGAACCGGGAACACTGACAGAGTTTGAGGACTGGAAAGAAGTTGCCAAAAAGGTATATGCCAATTCAAAAAAAGGAATCGTGATGTACCGCAGTGTCGTATCCTTCACAGAAGAGACCGCAAAAGAATTACTGCTGAAGGATCAAAAAAGCTGGCAGAGGTATGTAGAAAATCACATCATGACAATTGCAGAAAAAAATGGCATCAAACGGGAACATCTGCAATGGGCAGCATCCGTCCATGGGGAAAAGAGCCACCCACATGTGCATATCGTGTTCTGGGATAACACAGTCTGTGCAAAGAATCCTTTTACCAGTCCAAAGATACCGGATGCGATCCGAAAACAGATGATCAAGGACACATTTTCGGAGAAGATACTTGCTTTTGCAAAACAGAAGGATGAAGCCATAAAAAATATGCGTCAGATCACAAATGAGCTGGTGGCAGAGTTTGAAAATGACTTACGGTGCAGAAATCCGGGCAGATATAAGATGGCTGGAAAAGTATTAGAGGATGAGCTTGAGATGGGAATATCCTTTGATACGAAAGTGCTGGAGCAGTTGGCAGATAAGCTGTTCGCATTAAGAGACCTGATCCCGGAGCAGGGAAGAATCGTCTACCAGCTATTGCCACAGGACTGCAAAGAAATGACAGATCAATTGGTAGAGTTTCTTTTGTCAGAAGTTTCAGAAATCAGGAAATGTTTTGACTGCTATGTAGATGCAAAATATAAGCTTTCAGAACTGTATGCTACAGATAACAAATGGCTGAAATCCCAAAAGGAAAAATATGAGAAAGAGGCTAAAAAGATACTGGCGAACCGTATCTTATCAGGGGTAAAGACTATCTGCCGTTTGGAAAAGGAAGAGAAGGGCGCCGCTTATCTTGCAAAACATCGGGAGTATTTGGCATCAAGGATCATAATGGAGGCTATGGATATGCTGGCGCAGGCTGCATCGGAACAGGAAGAAGCATTTAACAGGCAACAGAATATAGCAGGTGAATTGTCGAAGGAGGCAAAAAAGGAATTGTTTATAAAGAATCAGGATAAAGGATATGAACATTGATAAAAAGGTATCTGCAAAGCAGGGACATCCATGTACTGGGTGTCCTTATATCTTTGCAGGGAAAAGGAAAGGCTGCATCATGGGAGCAGTTCCCGGTGACTGTGCATGGTATTTCTATAAAAGACTGATGGGGCATAGTGATGCGTTCCGTCCAGTCGAGGAGATACAGAAACAGTATTGGGAATCTGTAAGGAAGAAGTCAGATGCAGGAAAACAGTTAGAAAAAGGAATGGAAATGCTGCTCGTGACAGCAGAAATGAAATATGGAGCGAAATATGCCGCTGAACTTAGAGAGAAAGGATATGTATGAACCCAGTAGAAAAGAATTACCTGAAAGAATTGCTGGAGTATATCGGACTTGATTTGAGAATGGATGATAAGGAATCGGAGTATTCAATTATCTGTGATGCAGAGGGGATTGCGTATGCAAGGGTCAGGGATGGCGGTTATCACATCAATGACAGTGTTCCGTTGGAAAAAGAATACCAGATCCAGGATGCGATACAGCGAGCCTATGGTTTTCGGGTACAGTTTGAAAGGTCTGAAAGCTTGGATTCGCTAGGAGTAAATGGATATCGGAAAATCGGGGGTTTTGGTGATGCGGTACTTGCAGCAAAGCTGATGCAGGACAACCGCATGGAGTATGTGGTGTGGAACTATGATGCGAACAGGAAGGGGCTGAACCAGGGCGCATACTGTTCCCAGCTGGAAACAGCTAAAATGAAATTATTGGAGAGAGAACATATCCTGCCCTTTGGTTATAAGCTGTTGAATGTGACTGAATTTACCAGATATGAACAGATGAAAGAAAGTGAAGAAGTCTTGAACGCAAGCTGGGAAGATGAAGAAATGGAGAGGTAAGATTACATGAAATCAAAGGTAGAGTTTTATAAAGCATTTTTTGAAGAATTGGAGAAAAAAGGGTTTGGTGTAGATAAGCCATCATCCCCGGATTATGTGGTGGATATTCTTTTTAAAGGGAAAACGGTTGCATTTTATACCAAAAATGACATGATCGAGAAAAATCCCTTTGAGGATATCCCGGAGAAACAGATGGAACGTTTATGGAGTATTGCAAAGGCTACGGTCAGCTTATGCGGTATCTGTAATGACAAGCCTTATGATGATCAAAAGACAGAAAAACTAAACAATAACGTGATGAAGCTCAACGAGCATAACGGTGTGATTCTTGCCTGCAAGCAGCATCCCCTTCTAGGATATGTGCTTTCAACCTATAAACAGGATACACAGAACAATAACAGACCAATTCAGAGACAGTATTTTTATAACAAAGAGGAAGCATTTGAGAGTTTTGCAGTGCGGAGCGGTCTTGTTGACGAAAAGAAGTTATTTACGGAGAGTGAATTAAAGATTCTTTATGACGGCTTGATAAAGGTCAGCACACAGGATGAGTCTTTATCCCAGGACCAGTTGGAAGAGGTAGGAAAACTGGTGAACCGTATGGAAGAGTTATTGCCGGAACTGCATAAAGAAGAAAAAAGATTTGATATGTCGAAGCTATTAGATGCCATTTCCTTTGGAAATATGGGAAACGGCATGGAAAGATAGGAGGCGGTCAGTATGCAGCCACAGGGCGAAAGTATCTGGGGCAATATCAATCTCTGTATTGAAATTGCGCTGGATATTTACTTTATGATCGGGGAGAACGGGGAAGGGATTGTTGTGCCTAAGGAACGTGCAGAGGAAGTCTTTTCAGAAAAGACAGTCGAGGCAGGAAAGGAAGCAGACGGCTGTCTGTATTATCCCAAAGGGGACACCATGGAAATGCCATTGTATGAAATGATGCAGAAAAGAGCAGCCCTAGCCAGAAAAATGGAGATTGCAGCCGCAAAACAGATGGAGCAGATCAGAGGAAATGGTTCAGGCGCAGCGGACAGCCTTTTTGCAAAGATTGCACCGCCAGCAGAGACAGAGTATGTTATCTGTTGTGCGCGGGATGGCATTTATCTGACTGGTGGGAATGAAATGCAGCTGCTTGTGGCAGAACAGCTTGCAGAACATTTCCTGACACCTTATGCCTGTGAATTTGCCAGAAATGAGAACGGATATTACCATTTTCCCCTACAGGCAGGAGCGATTGCTTTACATGAATTAAAGACTGTGTTTCCAGAATGCAAAGAATGGATCATATCAGAAGAAAGTCTGAATGCTACGATATGCCAGTGTTATCCAACCTATCGGACGGATTACAATGCGATCGTGTCAGAGCAGGAGCAGATACCAGATGTGAAAGCACCCATCAATCTATTTCTACAGGAACAGCTTGATCAAGAGAAGTCACAGATGCAGAACACAGAGCAGGAAGAGAAACTACAGGAATTTGAGGAAAACATGACACAAGAAGAAAGTCAGGGATATGAAGAGGATGATGAGTATGGAGAACAGATTGAGTTTGGCTACTGAAGGGAAAGGAAGGCAGATTGAAGCTTGTATATTTGTGCAGTCCCCTTCGTGGGAACTATGAAGAGAACATGAAACGTGCCACAGAATATTGTAAAACGGCAAGTGAATTGGGCGTGATCGCATTTGCGCCCCATCTGTATTTCACACAGTTCTATCGTGATACCATTCCAGAGGAAAGGGAAAAAGGATTGCAGTTAGGGCTTGCCATGCTGGATAAGTGTGAGGAACTATGGGTCATGGGAAATAGAATCACACAGGGAATGGCTTCTGAAATTGCATATGCAAAGGAGCATCATATCCCTATCTTTGAGATAGAGCATCCAGAGGAAAAGGAGTTTTATCCAATCAGTGCAGATGAGAACCAACTGCTGGGGCGTCATTCCTGTGAGCCGGATAGTCAGGAACAGAATTATGAAGGCAAGATCTTGGTCATGAATTATGATGCCCTAAAAGAAGAATACCGAAGCAGACCATTTCAGTTATGGCTTGCAACAGGCGGTTTTGGGTGCAGTCCAAGTGCCAGAGGCAGAAGAGTGTTCGCGACTAATATGTATGATGGGGAACAGACCAGCTTTTACCGGCAGGATTTTGCAGGAATCGTAAGAAAGGAAGTTTTGGAAGAAGTACAGAAACAGTATCAGTTCGGATATACCAATCAGGAATCGCAGAGCACCAGTGAAACAGAAGAGGAAGGGATAGAGCCATAAAGAAGAAAGAAAAACTGATTTTGGGAAGTATTCTGGCAGGACTGGGAACGCTGTTCAATCTGTTCTTCAGTGCTGCCATGCATAAGATGTTATCGAGGGAAGCAGTCACTTTTACGCTGGTCCCCTTGTGGGAGTGCATAAGCGGACTTTTTACAGAACAGAGACAGGGAATGCTGTTCTTATCCTTTGAATGTTTTGTAATACTGTGCTGTGTGTTGTTCTTTGTACAGAACAGCAGGTCTTACCAGTCTGATTTGATGAAGGTAACGGACGATATTGAGATACCGGTACCGGTGGGACAGTATCAGCATGGTTCCTCACGCTGGTTAAAAGAGGAAGAAAAAGAGAAAGTATTTGAAGCTTATAACTTAGATCCATTCAACCCGGTTATCAAAGAATTGATAGCAACAGGGTATGATGGACTGGATTTCATAAATAACGCAGATCATGCGGATACCGGGGATGTTGGAGAGCAGGAGTACAGAGAGCTTTCCGATATCCCCGTTCCTATACATGAGGAAACGACAAGAGAGACGAAGCAAAAGGAGGAAATGACAAGACCAGAAGAAGAGGGATTTGAAATGGTAGAGTATGAATACCATAGAGATTCCACAGAGCAGGAAACGAAGGAGATACAGGACGAGACAGCTGTACCAGAGGATCTTTCAGTACAGACCAAGACCAAAAAGAAGGAATTGTCTGGTGGTCCAGACCCATACCGCCTGATAAAAGAGGGTGGTATCGTGATCGGCATGGAGAAGTGTGGGAAAAAGGAAAAGATCTATTACATTGCAGACGATACCCATACCATGACAATCGGTGCGACACGTTCTGGAAAGACAAGGACACTGGTATTGCAGTCCATCTGTCTGATGGCGCTTGCAGGAGAAAGTATGGTGATCAGTGATCCAAAGGCAGAACTCTATCAGTATGCCGCCATCTTATTGGAAAAGCTGGGATATGATGTCATCTGTATCGACTTTAAAAATCCAGAAAAGAGTACCAGATATAACCTGTTGCAGCCGATCATTGATGCAGTGAACCGAAATGAGATGGATAAGGCAGAAATGTATGCGTGGGACATTACCAATATTCTGGTCGGTGATAACACCAGCAATGAGAAGATCTGGGAAAATGGAGAAAAGTCCACGATTGCGGCAGCGATTCTATGTGTCGTGGTGGATAATGCAAAGCGGCCAGAGTATCAGAACCTGACAAATGTTTACTGGTTCGTTGCAGAGATGTGTAAAGCAGTAGGGAATAAGACCCCAATGCAGGAGTATGTGAAGAAACTGAAACAGGGGCATCCGGCCAGAGCGCTGTTATCCATTTCGGATGTTGCACCAAGCCGTACCAAAGGAAGTTTTTATACTTCTGCACTTACCACGCTCCGGTTATTTACATCGAGGGCAGTTTATTCCATTACCAGCCACGGTGATTATGATATTGCAGATATTGGAAAGAGGAAGCAGGCATTGTTCTTTATCCTGCCAGATGAAAAAACGACCTATTATCCGATTGCAAGCCTTATGGTATCACAGCTCTATGAGCTGTTGGTTCACCAGTCAGATGAAAGAGGCGGAAGGTTGTTAAATCGTGTGAATTTTGTACTGGAAGAATTTGGTAACTTCACAAAGATCAATGACCTGACGAATAAACTGACCGTTGCAGGCGGACGAGGTATGCGGTTTCATTTCTTCCTGCAAAGTTTTGAACAGCTTACAGAGAAGTACAGTAAGGAGACAGCAGCCATTGTCAAATCCAACTGCCAAAGCTGGGTCTATTTGCAGGCAGATGATAAGGAAACGCTGTCAGAAATCTGTGAAAAACTTGGCAAATATACCTGTTCTGCATATCAGCTTTCCAGCCAGCACGGAAAGTATGTCAATCCATCGTCAAGCAGCTCTATCAGCCTAGTGGCAAGAGATTTGCTAACAACAGATGAGATAAGACGTGTATCAAGGCCTTATCAGATTGTGGTGTCCCGTTCCCACCCCGCCATGATGCTTTCACCAGATCTGTCAAAATGGTATTTTAATCAGATGCTTGGACTTGGGGATAAGGAACATAATCGAAAAGTCAGGGAAGAACGGGAAAGAAAGCGTCCTATTATCAGTGATTTTAAAGGTGAGATACCTCTTTGGAATATATGGGTGTATTACATTAAGGACCTGATGATGAAGGAACAGCAGAAACAACAGGGAATGCCTATGCCCGTACAGCCAGGTTCCCTGTTCTCAGAAAAATTTATGCGGAGAGGAGTAAAGACAGAAAGTGAAGAAGATTAACTGGAAAAAGAAATGCAGGGCGGCAGGCCGTATGGCGATTGCCGCTCTTACTATGTTCTTCCTGAAAGCGAATACTGTGTATGCCAGCGGAATCAGTCAAAGCAAGCTGGCAACAGGAACACAGAAACTCATCGGAGATGCGACCTCATGGCTCATGATCTTAGCACCAGTCGTTGCAGGACTTCTGATTATCTATTTCTGTATTCGAAGAAGTGCTGCGGATGAGATGGACCAGAAGAAGTGGAACAACAGAATCGTGGTTGCCATTGTGTCCTGTATCGGAGCAGTCATTGGAAGTGCCACACTCAATATCATTATTGGATATTACCAGTAAAATAACACTATCCAATCATGGGAAAGGAAAAGAATGGATAAGAACCAAAATGAAGCGCAGGGACAGGCAGAATTAGAACTAAACGATGACCAGATTGCCAGAAATGATGAGATATGTAATGCGGTATTTGAGTTGTGCAAAGTCCTAACAGAAAATCAGAAATTAGAGTGGGACATGGAGTATATCGGGGATATTGCAGATTATGCTTCAAATGCACTAACACTCTCTGGGATGAAGGTTAGATATCCAGCAGTTGTTACCTGCAAAGATGGCAGTCAGTATATTGAAGAATATGTGAACTGTGAAACCAATCTGGCGGAAGAATCTCTGAATGCAGGAGAAGAACGTTAGAGTAGACCTATTAACGAAACCAAAACTGAAAGGAAAAAATTATGATGAAAAAAATTAATGAAACCATGAACCACATGACAGTAACCGCTTATGTAAAAGGAAACCAGATGAAGAACAAAGTAGCAGATATCCTTCGCAGAAAAGAAGGGGAAGGATTTGTGGATACCGCATTAAAAATCCTGATTTCTGTTGTGGTTGGAGCGTTACTCTTGGCAGGTCTTTATACCTTATTCAAAGACAACATCCTTCCTACCCTTACCCAGAGAATCACGAACCTGTTCAACTACCGTGGATAGTTAGGACCAAGATACACAGTCTGCCGGATTGCATATGCATCCGGCAGTATTCATGTAAAAGAAGGGAGATTACAATTTGAAGATTACAGCAAAGATCACAAAGACATTTGAAGATGCTGGAAAGCTGAAAGCCTTTGCTACGATTTGCCTTGCAGATGCGTTCCTTGTGACAGGGGTAAGAATCGTAGAGTGTGAAAAGGGACTTATGGTATTTATGCCGAGCATGAAGGATAAAGAGGATGAGTACAGAGATGTTTGTTTCCCAATCAAGGCAGAAATGCGAACCCAGATCAATAACATGGTGCTGAATGCCTATGATGCGAGCTTAAAAGAAAATGAAACGGATGAGGAATAAGCACTGTGTAAAAGGCGTACCGGGAGGTGAGATTGTTTGGAAGTGATACTGGTACTGCTGATTGTTGCAGTATTAAATGGAGCAATCGTTTACATTGATGAAATGCTTCAGGAACTTGTGCCAATGACACTGTATGCTGACCAGTATATGCTGGCAGCAAATGGTGGAAGCATGGTGGATGTGCTGTTTGACATTATGCTTGGCTTTGGTATTTCGCTCATTATCCTGAAATTCTTGAAAAAAGGGTTTGAGTGCTATGTCATGTGGACGGATGGTGACCCGGATTCAGAACCGGTAGGACTTGTCGTGCGGTTCATGCAGGCAATGGTGGTGGCAGTCTGTTTTCCAGTGATGTATGGCTGGATGGGAGAAATCGCAGAAGATCTGATCGACCAGCTGATGACGGCAATCGGAGCATCCACAGAGTATGACTGGCAGACCTGGGTCAATGGCATTTCTACGCTTGGACTGACAACAGCGATCTTTGGGCTTATCTTTATTATCTGCTATTTCATGCTGTACTTTCAGTTCCTGATGAGAGGATTGGAAATCATGATCCTTCGTATCGGTATGCCCATGGCCTGTGTAGGACTTCTGGATAATGATAAAGGTGTATTTAAGACTTACATCAATAAGTTCTTTCAGAGCACCCTTGCAGTGGTCATTCAGATATGCCTTTGCAAGCTGGGTGTCGGAATGATGCTAAATATCGGGATCAATATGAATGTGTTCTGGGGACTGGCCTGTATGGTGCTTGCCATTAAGACACCGGCATTCCTAAGAGATTTCCTGATACCGACGACCGGAGGCGGTGGCGCAATCAACAATATTTATCATTCTGTAAGGCTGGTAGGTATGGCAAAGAATCTGGCGAAGTAGGAGGTGGCTATGACACTTGATGATATTTCAAATGCAATCATCGCCCTAATCAGGGTGGGTGCAGGCTTCCGCTTCGTTTATTGTATGGTGCGACTGGAAAGTGCAGAAGAGGAAGCCACACAGTACAGGAAAAGAGCAAAGAATACAGTGCTGTTCTATATCATAGCGGAAAGTATCTGGCAGATCAAAGATATTATTCTGTACTACTATTCGTGAGGCAGAAAGGAGGAACTACGGAACAGGAAGGCTGGGCGCTTTATATCCCAAGTGGAATAAAGACGGATAATGAGTTATTCAATGGGTTTGGAAAAAGGGAACTGATGCAGAGTGTCATCGGTTCCCTTTTTGGCGGAGCACTTGCAGCCGTCATATGGCTTTTTAGCAGGAACGTAGCATTTACAGTGGTCATGGTATTAACTGCGATCTTTGGTTCAGTCATGATGTGTACAAAAGATCAGAACAACCAGAGCGTAGTAGATCAGATAGGCAACATGATACGTTTTGCAAAGAGCCAGCAGATATACCCTTACCGCGCACTTAGCGAGTGGGGAGAATGATCCGAATACATGCAATCTTGTGTGGAAGCTAGACTAAGGCAGACAGAAAAAGAAATGTGAATACCTCTCAAACCATAACAGGAGGTCTGTTTGGAATTTTTAGACTTATTTAGTGGAATAGGCGGCTTTAGACGAGGATTGGAACGAAGCGGACATAAATGTATTGGACATGTGGAAATTGATAAATATGCAAACAAAAGCTATATGGCTATGTATGGACTGTCGCATTGTAAATATGGACAATGTGACAAAGATAACTGCTGTAAGATCTGCAAAACGGAGGTGATGGAACACTGTGATGGAAACAAATGTGAAGGCGAGTGGTTCGCAAAAGATATTAAGCAAATCAGAGCAGGAGAGATTCCAAAAGCTGAAATCTGGACTTTTGGATTTCCTTGCACAGACATTTCCCTGTCAGGAAAGCGGGCAGGTCTTGAAGGAGAGCGAAGTGGACTTTTTTTTACAGTCGTTGGCCTGCTCAAAAGCACAGATACCGAAAATAAACCCGGCATCCTTATCATTGAGAATGTTAAGCATCTGCTGTCAAGCAAGAGAGGCGGGGATTTTACCGCCGTTCTCACTAACCTATGGGAAGCAGGGTATGATGTTGAATGGCAGTGTGTCAACTCAAAAGATTTCAGAGTGCCACAGCACAGAGAACGAGTGTACCTTGTTGGATATCTTGGAGGAATCCGTGGACGAAAAGTATTTCCTATCAGCGGATCAAACAGAGCGGTTATTAAAAAAGTTATAGGCGGATACCAGGGCGAGCGCGTCTATGATGGAAACGGATTGTCTGTCACTTTGACTGCATCCGGTGGCGGTGCTGGTGGAAAGACAGGACTGTATCTTTGTGACACAAAAAAGCCAGAGGAGTGGATGGAGTGCCTGAAAGAAAATGGAGAGGAAGAATGCGGAGCAAAGAACTATGCAGGATTCTTATCTTATAAAAAGGAACCGGACATGACTAGAATTGCCAGATGTATCGTAGCAAATTATAATTCGGGCATTACCCGGTTCGGGGAAAGTTCTGGGGTGATGTACTGCAAAGCCTGTGATGAAAAGTGTACACAGAAATGTGTCGAGGCAAGGGCAGCACTTACACCAGACCGCCTGAATAAAAGACAGAATGGCAGACGGTTCAAAGAGGATGGAGAACCAGAGTTTACATTAACGACCATTGACCGGCATGGAGTAATGATGCTGCAGTGTCCGTATTATACGGGACTGCCTATCAAAGAGGCTACAAAGAAAGGGTATGTCATGGCGCGTCATGGGGATGGAATCAACCTGTCCTATCCAGACAGCGATTACCGCAGAGGCAGAGTGGGAAAACAGTGTTCACAGACACTTCTCACTGGAGCTAATATGGGAGTTTTAGTGTACTGCCGAATCCGAAAGCTGACACCGAAAGAGTGTTTCAGATTGCAGGCCTTTGATGATTTTCTGTTTGACAGGGCAAAGGCAGCCGGTGTCAGTGATGCACAGCTCTATAAGCAGGCTGGAAATTCAGTCACAGTGAACATTGTATATGAAATCGGTGTGCGCCTGAAGAAGATGGAGGGCTGCATCCATGAAATTTAACATTCTCTACGTTGACCCACCATGGGCTTATAAGGTGTATAGCAGGAAAGGACAGGGTAGGTCAGCCGAAAATCATTATCATACCATGAATATTGAAGATATCTATGATCTGGATATAGCTTCGATTGCAGCAGAGGATTCCATATTGTTCCTGTGGGTAACATTCCCATGCTTGGAACAGGGATTCGAGACCATCCGCAGATGGGGATTTCAGTATAAGACACTGGGATTCTGCTGGGTAAAACGGTGCAAAAAGCAGACCGAAAAATGGTTCTGGGGACTTGGCTTTTGGACAAGAGCCAACCCAGAACTCTGCCTGATTGCAACGAAAGGACACCCGAAGAGGTTCAGTAAAGGTGTACATTGTGTCGTAGATACACCGGTGGAAGCACACAGCAAAAAGCCGGACATTGTAAGAGAACGGATCGTGGAGCTTGCCGGGAATCTGCCGAGAGTGGAATTATTTGCAAGGCAGAGCTATCCGGGCTGGGTATGCGTAGGAAATGAGATAGATGGAATGGATATCAGAGACAGCCTGATTCAGTTAAGGGAACGAGAAGAGAAAGGAAGGGACAATGTTATGGATGTTTGAAAGTAAGGAATATGCAGTCATATTGGCAGCCAGCTTTTTAGCTGGCCTGCTGATGGATATGATCTTAAAGAAAGTAACAAAGCAGGGAGAAACGAAGTATACAGCTTTTCTATCCATCTGTATCACGGCAGTTTTTCTTGGAACATATGGAACAAATGAACATGCGCTTGTCTGTACCTTATTCGGACAGATGCTTTTGTATGCGTCAGAATATGACCTGACCACGCATACTGTACCGGATTATGTCCATGTGCTTTTGTTGCTGATTGGATTATTGGAAATACAGTTCGTTCCGGCATTGCTGGGACTTGTACTTGTGCCGCTGCCATTCTTGGCAGCGGCCCTTTTCAAAGAAGGAAGCATGGGAGGCGCAGACATCAAGCTCATGGCAGCCTGTGGATTTATTATGGGCGTGCAGAAAGGATATATGGCAATGATTGCAGGTCTTACCCTGGCAGTCATGATACAGAAAGTATATGTAAGGGAATCAGAAAAAGGATTTGCCTTAGTGCCATATTTAAGTATCGGGTGTCTGCTGGTCATGCTTTTATAAAATCAAAAGTGGAGGAAATCAAATTGAAAAAAATATTACAGAACCGTATCGTGATTGGACTGACCTGTATCATCCTGTCACTTATTATTTGTTTTGGACTTACCCCGGTGTTCAACAATGCATTGAAATCCAAAGTATCCATTGTGAGAGTCAGCAAAGATATTAAGGAAGGCGACCAGATCACAAAGGAAATGGTCACCACAGTAGAGGCAGGCGGTTATAATCTGCCAGGCAATGTTGTGTATTTGGAAGAGGATGTAATCGGCAAATATGCAAATACAGATCTATATCCGGGAGACAGCATTCTAACAAGCAAGCTGTCCGATACTCCCATGTTAAAAAATGCCTATTTAAGCAAGCTGAACGGAGAAAACAGGGCGATTTCTATCAGTATCAAATCCTTTGCGGCTGGATTGTCCGGGAAGTTGGAAGCTGGGGATATTGTGACTTTGATCGCATCGGATGTAGGAGAGAATCGGGAAACGTTAGTACCGCCAGAACTGCAATATGTAGAGATTATTGCGACTACCACCAGTACAGGGGCAGACCAAAACGTGCAGGAAGAAACAGAGGATGGGGAAGAACAGGAGCTTGCATCTGCCATTACAGTGCTTGCAACGCAGGAACAGGCAACACTTTTAGCAGAATTAGAGCAGACTGGAAGTATCCATGTAGCACTGGTCTTTCGTGGAGACAGTACCACAGCACAAAAGTTCTTAGACGAGCAGAATAAGGTATTAGAAGAACTGCTTGCGAAAGAGGCAGCGGAAACAGAACAGGAGGCCGGAGCAGAGGAAGAAATCGTGAATGATGATTCGGGAGAGATGTAGCAGAAGGAGGCAGTGAGATATGGAATACGGAAATATGCTTGCAGTAGTGGGCAGCCCCGGAAGCGGAAAGACAACGATCAGTATCAAAACAGCACAGGAGATAGCAAAGCATCATAAAAATGTCATTGTGGTGTTCGCAGATCCTTTTGTTCCAGTACTTCCGTTTGTACTGCCCATGGATGAAGAACAGAAGATATCTTTGGGAGAACTGCTGACACTGCCGACACTGACACAGAACCAGATCTTAAAATCCTGTGTCACGATACCGGATAGTGAGTATATCAGTGTGATCGGGTATTGTATGGGCGAAAGCCTCTTATCCTATCCGAAAGTCACAAGGGAACGAGCCATTGATTTTCTTGTAAATCTAAGACACCTTGCAGATTATGTGATCTTGGACTGTACATCCATTTTAGAAGCGGATGTTTTCTCTATCCTTTCCATGGAGATGGCAGATAAGGTATTGCGGATGGGAACATCCAATCTAAGAGGCATTTCTTACTATCAATCCCATTCGGGAATGATTTCAGGAACCAGTCAGGAAAAATATATCAGTGCGATTGGAAACTACAAGACAGGCCAGGTATGGGAAGCGGCAGCGGAACAGTATGGTGGCGTGTCTTTTGTTTTTCCTTATGTGGCAGAGCTGGAAAGGCAGTACGATGAGGCAGTCTTATTTGAAAAGCTGGGTACTAAGGATGCAGTAGCCTTTCAGACTGAGATCAAGAAACTGATAGCGGAAGTCTTTGGACTGCATGAAAGTGTTCCGGTCAAGGCAAAGTCTGGCGGAGCAGGAAAAAAGAAACTGACAGTCAGAAGTCCGTTTGTCTGGAATAAAGGAGAATTTTAGGAGGGAGCAGTGTGCAGGAAACAGAAATACTAAATATACATGAAACGACAGAGCTTGCAAGGGCAAGCAGTGTACTACGCACTTTTCCCGAAGTTCTTAGGGATGTGCAGGAGTACATATCGAAAAACTTTGCAGTGGTATTAAGAGATAATCCCGACGAGAACCGGGAACTGATCAAGTCCTACATTGGCAAATACTTAGAGCAGAGCAGTGTAGGTGTGGCTGGAATGGAGCAAGAGGAACTATGCGAACTTTTGTATGGAGAGATGACAGGATTCTCTTTTCTGACAAAGTATCTGTATCAAAGTGATGTAGAAGAAATCAATATCAACCAGTGGAAAGATGTAAAGATTACTTATTCCACAGGAGAGATCCTGCCGGCAAAAGAAAAGTTCAGCAGTGCCGGTCATGCAGTGGATGTCATCCGAAGATTGTTACATAAATCGGGCATGATCTTTGATAATGCACAGACGATTGTGGTAGGGCATCTGAATAATAAGATCCGTATCACAGTTATGGGTGACGGTGTGATTGATAAGGATAAGGGACTTGCAGTTTCCATCCGAATCGTCAACCCAAGAAAGCTGACAAAAATGCAGTTCGTGGAGTTTGGAACAGCAACAGCGGAGATGCTGGAAATGCTCTCCATGTGCTTTAACCATGGGGTGTCTATGTGTATTACCGGTGCGACTTCTTCCGGAAAGACGACACTCATGAGCTGGATATTGGGGGAAGTTCCATATAATAAGCGAATTGTGACCATTGAACAGGGATGCCGCGAATTTGACCTGACCGCAGAGGATGAAGAGGGGACTGTATTAAACAACGTAGTACACCTCGTTACACGATTCTCCGATGATCCAAAGCAGAACATCAACATGGTAAAGCTGCTGGAAACGACCTTGACCATTAACCCGGACTGTATTGCAGTGGCAGAGATGAAGGGCGGGGAAAGTATGCAGGCCATCAATGCTGCCAATACCGGCCATGCAGTTATTACAACGACCCACGCCAATTCCTGTGAAGATACTTACTATCGAATGGTCACACTGTGCAAACAGGAACAGCCGAGCATGGATGATGCGACCTTGCAGGGACTGGCAACAAAGGCCTTCCCATTGGTGGCATTTGCAAAAAGGCTTGAGGATAATTCCAGAAGAGTCATGGAGATTACAGAATGTGAGATACTTCCAGATGGCAGACGGAAAATGCGTACCTTGTACCGCTTTAACATCACAGACAACATCATAGTGGATGGCAGGCCAAAGATCATCGGTCATTATGAAAAGGTGGAAAATCTGTCAGAAGGATTACAGAAACGATTAAGAGAAAATGGGCTGCCATTAAAGCTTCAGGAGCAGCTCATGGCAAAAGGATAAGGGGGTATAACATATGGTCTTACTTGTAACCATTGCCTTTTTTATGGCGGTGGCAGGATGCTTTATCATGCTTGAACTGTCACCCTTTGCGTTCTTAGATGGCCTGTCGGGCTATCTGAAACCAAAGAATGACAGTATCAGGAGCAAAGTAAAGGACAGCCGGAAAAAGAAAGAAGTAAAGGGATTGCAGCTGCTCTTTGAGGATGTAAACGAGATTCTGCGCCTGACAGGAAAGAGCAGTCAGTTTTCGATTCTTTGTGTGCTGGCTATGATTCTATTTGTATTAGGTGTACTGATGGCACTGACTATGAACAATGTGCTTTTAGTTCCGGTACTTGCAATCGGATTTGCGCTGATGCCGTTCTACTATGTGAAATTCACGGCATCCAGGCATAAGAAGCAGATCAACACGGAACTGGAAACAGCACTTTCCATGATTACCACAAGCTATCTGAGAAATAAGAATACCATCATCCGGGCAATCGAAGAGAACCTGTCCTATCTGAATCCACCAGTATCGGAAGTGTTCCGCAACTTTTTGATGGAAGCAAAGCTGATCAATTCCAACACGGCAGAAGCATTAGAAGGACTGAAAAAAGGAATGGATAATGCAGTATTCCATGAATGGGTGGATGCAGTGGTAGCGTGTCAGGAAGATTACAATTTGAAGAATACTCTACCGTCGATCGTGTCAAAGCTGTCTGATATGCGTGTGGTATCTTCCGAACTGGATCTGCTGATCTATGAACCGGTAAAAGAATACATTACCATGGTATTCCTCTTATTTGGCAGTATTCCATTATTGTATTTTTTGAATAAAGACTGGTACGAAACACTGATGTTTACCGGATTTGGAAAGGCACTGCTTGCAATCAGTGGTGGAGTATTGTTCGTTTCAGTGGCAGCGATCGTAAAACATACGCGCCCCATTGAGTACAAGAGATAACGGAGAGGAGAAGAGATGCAGAATATCATTTTATTGCTCTTTACCATTTTTTTTGCCACAGGAAGCTACTTTCTGCTGGCAGAACTTTGTAAAGTGCCAAGTTACAGGGCAAGTAAAGTTATCTTAAATGCAGGAAGGAAACGAAAGAAACAGGTCAAAGATTCGGACGCATTCATTCTGGAACTTGCCGAAAAACTGGCGAAGATCCTTCCAATGGAAGAATACAAAAGAAGAAAGATCGCAGGCGTGCTGAAGTCGGCAGAGATATCCATGACACCAGAAGTATATGTGGCGCAGGCTTATGTGAAAGCAGGACTGGTACTGTCAGGTATCATTCCATGCCTGATATTCATTCCACTCCTGTTTCCAGTATTCCTTGTATTGGGAATCGGAGTTTATTTTTCCGAGAGTGGGAGTGCAGAAAAGCTGGTAAAACAAAGAAGGGAAGAAATCGAGTTCGAACTTCCGAGATTTGTAGCGACCATCACACAGGAACTGATGGCAAGCAGGGATATCTTATCCATGCTGGAAAGCTATCAGAAGAATGCAGGCCCGGCACTCAAGAATGAATTGATGATAACGACAGCAGATATGAGGACGGGAAACTATGAAGCGGCATTGACAAGGTTGGAAGGCCGTGTATCGAGTGCCATGTTATCAGATGTGGTACGTGGACTGATCGGGTGTATCCGTGGAGATGATGGAGTAACTTTCTTTCGTATGCTGTCCCATGATATGAAGCAGCTGGAAGTCCAGCGTCTGAAAAGGCTTGCCATGGAGCGTCCACCGAAGATCAGAAGATATTCCTTTGTACTGCTTGGATGTATGCTGATGATCTACATGGGAGTCATGGGGTATCAGATACTTGGCACGATGTCGGGAATGTTTTAGGAGTAAACAGCCCGATGGAATTGATCGTATTGATAACCAGTGCAGAAATTCCCGCACATACAATATCCTCGCCTTCATCGGCATACCCGGCATGTCCCAGACAGTCGAAGCCCAAATACTCACCGTCATGATTGCGGAAAATCGTTATCTTTGTCATAACAACCTTCCAGGATTAAGCGTTGATCTTCTCGATCTTAACCTGTGTAAACGCCTGTCTGTGACCGTTCTTCTTGTGATAGCCGGTCTTTCTCTTGTACTTGTAAACAATAACTTTCTTGGATCTTCCCTCTTTTACAACGGAAGCCTCTACAGATGCGTTTGCTACATCAGAACCAACCTTAATTCCGTTGTCAGATACAGCTAAAACCTGATCAAAAGTTACTTTCTCACCAGCTTCTTTACCAAGCTTTTCAATGGTAATGATATCGCCTTCGGATACTTTGTACTGTTTACCACCTGTTGCTATAATTGCGTACATATGGCACCTCCTATTATCATTACTCGCCAGTTATGGTGCCTTCTATCTGTTTTTATACAGAATAGACGGACTTTTAGACCTCACTGTGCGGCATACTTCGTTACTTTAGCATATTTTTTTTATTACGTCAACTGTTTTTTTCATATTTCAAAAATATTTTTAAATAAAAGCAAAATATATTAAAACTAATGCTCCAAGCACAATCCTGTACCAGCCAAATACTTTAAAGTCATGTTTTCTGATATAGGACATCAGGAAACGGATCACAATAATTGAAACAAGGAATGCCACCACTGTTCCAACTCCTAAAATGATAAGCTCTGCTCCAGTAAATGCGAATCCGAACTTTAAGAGTTTTAACAGACTCATGCCAAGCATAACCGGAACTGCAAGATAAAATGTAAATTCAGCAACGGCAACACGTGAAACACCGATGATCAGTCCACCGATGATCGTTGCACCGGAACGAGAAGTTCCCGGAATTATGGAAAGCACCTGAAATAATCCGATCATAAACGCTGTCTGATAAGAAATATCAGCC
>OGEP01000666.1_pt1 | contig 47476 bp, 33 predicted proteins | sample 1570721 | NCBI WGS metagenome assembly OGEP01 (sample SAMEA2582131, study PRJEB24529) | metagenome | biome: Human gut stool | place: China | collected 2011 | reverse complement strand
ATTCACGTTCAAGGAGAATTGTCCGGACGTGCGCAATACGAAGGTCATCGACATTTACCGCGCACTGCGCGAATACAGCGTTCGTATCACGGTTTACGATCCCTGGGCGTCGCCTGAAATCGTAAAACGCGAATATGACATCGAAGTTACCAATCTCCTGCCCGAAGGCAAACGGTTCGAGGCGATCGTGGCCGCAGTGGCACACGACAAGTTCAATACACTCGATCTGCTCGGGTTGCTCGCTTCGGAGCACGTCGTTTACGATGTCAAGGGCAACTGCCCTCGCGAAATGATCGATGGTAGACTGTAAGACATGGAGTTGCGGAGGCGAATAAAATACATCGGCTATTTCGATTTTCAGGACTCGGATGTGCCGCGCAACTATGTGGTTTCCGCGACGAACAAGATGGAATACATCGTATCGGCGCTCAACGAAATCGGATACGATGTCGAGCTTGTTTCAGCATCGGGTTCTGTGGAACCGGAATTCCGGTTCCATGGAGCGGAGACGAAAATCCGCAATCCCAGATTCAAGGTGCATTTCTTTGCCTCATTCGGCGGTCGGAACAAACTGTTGCGAATCGTCCGAAACATCTGGCATTCGCTTGCTCTACTCTTTTATCTGCTTTTCCGCACACGCAGAAACGAACCGGTGATTGTCTACCATTCGTTAGGATATTACAACGTTATCCTGCTCGCCAAACGAATCCGCAAATTCCGGCTGCTCCTCGAAGTCGAGGAGATTTATCAGGATGTCAGTTCCGTCCCGCACATGTTGCGCCTCTGGGAATACCGGACCTTTCGGATTGCGGACGGTTATATCTTTTCGACAGAGTTGCTGAACGAGAAAATCAACGTCGCACGCAAACCTTACGTAGTCATTTACGGAACCTATCGGGTGGAACCGCAGATCGCGGTCCGGCCCGACGACGGAACGGTTCACGTCGTGTATGCCGGTACGTTTGACATCCGCAAAGGAGGAGGTGCTGCCGCCGCTGTTGCAGAATTCCTTCCGGAAAATTACCATGTTCATATACTTGGATTCGGAAACGAAAAGGACACTGCACAAATCAGACGCATAATCGAGCAAACGGCTAACCGCTCGACGGCGAAAGTAACATTCGAAGGATTGCTGAAAGGGAACGATTACATCCGTTTTTTGCAAAAATGTCATATCGGCTTGAGCACTCAAGACCCTTCGGCCGCTTTCAATACAACATCTTTTCCCTCAAAAATACTCTCGTACATGTCCAACGGACTGCAAGTGGTATCCATACGAATAGAAGCCATCGAGCATTCCGCAATAGGTGCCGAGATTCATTATTATACGGAACAAACTCCTCAACGTATAGCCGAAGCAGTCGTGTCTGCGACTGAAAGTGCTGCCGACGATAACAGAGAGGTGATCAAGAGGCTCGATGCCGAATTCAAACGGAATATCGCATCGCTGCTGAAATTAATCGTATGAAAATACTCCATATCAACACGGTTTGCGGGCACGGCAGCACGGGATCGATCGCTGTCGATATCGCCGCTGAATGCGAGAAAAGGGGACACGCGTATTACATTGCCTACGGTCAGGGTGACACGACCTACCACCGGAGTTTCAAGATCGGCGGGAGATGGGAGAATCATTTCCACAATCTGGTCCGTTCGCGTCTGCTCGGCATGCAGGGTTACGGGACTTGCCGCGGGACGAAAAAACTGATCGCATGGATGCGCGAGTTGGCTCCCGACGTCGTTCATCTGGGCAATCTGCATGGCAATTACCTGAACCTGCCCCTTCTGTTCGACTATCTGCGGCAAAGCCGGATTCCCGTCGTATTGACCCTTCACGACTGCTGGGCTTTTACGGGCAAGTGCTCGCACTACACGGCTGCGGGATGCTACAAATGGAAAACACAGTGCGAGGCTTGTCCCCAGTACAGAAAATATCCGCCGACGCTCTTTTTCGACCGTTCGGTCCGTCTGTTCCGCGACAAACGGAACTGGTTCACATCACTCGCTCGTCTGCAAGTTGTAGCCGTTTCGCAATGGCTGAAACAGGAAGCCGAAAAGTCGTTTCTCGGGAAATGGCCCGTATGCCGTATCTACAACTGGGTCGATTTCACCCAGTTCCGGCGTGTCGTTCCCGACGAGACTTTCTGCCGGAAGTACCGGTTGCCCGAAGGTTGCAAATTCCTGGTCAGCATAAGTGCCGGATGGAACGAACACTCGTCCAAATACCGGGATGCCGTTCATCTGGCGTCCAAACTACCGTCCGATTACAGGCTGCTGCTGGTCGGATCAGTCAACCGCGGCACGACCATCGCTCCGCCGATCTGCCATATTCCATACATCGCCGATCCCGGGGATCTTTCGGCCGTCTATTCGCTGGCGACAGCCTATGTACATCTCTCGGTCGAGGATACTTTCGGAAAAGTGATCGCCGAAGCAATGGCCTGCGGCACGCCCCCGATCGTCTTCAATTCGACAGCCTGTCCGGAGATTGCGGCGGAATACGGATTTACAGTCGCTCCGCACGACGTGGATGCCATGGTTGCCTTGTTACCCCGGGTCGAATCAATCACGCCCGCACACCGTGAGAAACTGATCGAGCATGTACGGACGAATTACGGTTATACCGAAAACATAAGCCGGTATCTTGAAATCTACGAACAAATGATCAGTTAATGGAAATACAGCTGCTGGTTCTGGTGCTGGCATTGTTGGGCGCGTGGTATTACTCGTCGCTTCCGGCCTCCACCCCGATTCGAGAAAACCGGAACCGAAAGAATTATATCATCTTTGTCTGCATCATTCTGATTCTCCAGTCGGCCTTGCGCCATGTAGCGGTCGGAGCGGATACCTATGCCTACTATCTGAAGTTCGAGGAAATAAAGTTGACAAGCTGGCAGGAAATCTGGGAGAATTTTCGGAGCGTATATGTTTTGGGCGAAGGCAAGGATGCTGGTTATCCGTTGATCCAAAAGGTTTTCCAACTTTTCAGTGAAGAATATCGCATTTTTCTGTTTTTCGTTGCAGTAATATTCTTTTCATCGTTAGGATATTTCATCTATACACAGACAAAGCACATAAGTGATGTTTTTGTTGCAATCGCCATTTACGAGGTGCTGTTTTACAGTTTCTTCTCCATCACGGGTTTACGGCAGACTTTAGCTACGGCATTTACCTTTTGGGGCCTGCACTTCATCCGGCAACGGAAGCTGTGGCAATACACGTTGCTGCTTATCTGCGCCGCGTTCATTCATAAATCCGTATTGCTCTTTTATCCGTTTTATTTCATTGCGCGTCTGAATCGGCCCCGACAATTGTTGTCAGCATCCTTTGTCATATTCCCGTTCATGTTTGTGTTCGGACGCTCCGTCGCCGGGATCATGGCCTTGCTCTCCGCACAAGACAACTATATGGGCTATGCGCTTTCGGAGGCGAATCCGACCGGAGCAGTCGATTTTTCCATTTTCCTATTGGGATGCGGCATTTTAGGTTGGATCGCGTTGCGTAATGCCAAACAACGAGATAACGATATGCCGATAATCTACAATGCGATCTCGATAGCCATTATTTTTACCCCTCTGACCTGGATCGATTCGAGCCTGATGCGCATTGTACAATATTTCTCCATATTCATCCTGGTTTTCTTGCCCTATGTAATCAATAATTTGTTCCGTGATTACCAAACACGCACCGTTGTGATATTAGTTCTTACGATTCTTTTCGTCACGGTGATCATCATGCGAAACGTGGATTACGCTTTCATGTGGGAACAGATGCAGCTTGACAGCAATTATCTATAAGACGAAGCACCAATGGTCCTTATCGATTTATACCGTAAGTTCAACCACAACAGGTCCTTGATATACAACATTATCGGTACGTTCGCCGTAAAAGGGGGGACGATGCTGTTATCGTTGATTTCAATGCCGTTGTACATGAACTATTTCGAGAATAACATCCTACTGGGTGTTTGGTTTACGATGCATACGGTATTATCCTGGATTCTGGTTTTCGATTTAGGTATCGGCAATGGTCTCAGAAACCATCTGACAACGGCGCTGGCTCAAAATGACCGGGATAACGCCAGAGCATATATCTCGTCAGCCTACATCATGTTCGGCGCATTTGTAGCGGCCCTCTCTTTACTGGTATTGGGATTGAGCCATGTCGTTTCCTGGAACAGCATATTAAATGTTCCCGAACACGTGATTCATCCGGCAGACCTGCATCGGGGCGTTAACATAACGTTGGTTGGTATCATTTTTTCATTCATTCTACGTCTGATAAATCCCGTATTATACGCTCTTCAAAAATCGGCCTTGCCCAATTTCCTTGCGTTCGTCGGTTCGCTTCTGCAAGTCGCCTTTCTCTATTTCTACACAGCGGAGAAGGGCGATCTTGGCCATAATTTCATCATTCTGGCCTGGGTTCATGCATTGTCAATCAACATTCCGCCGCTGATTGCGACCATCGGTGTGTTCTGGACGACGCTAAAAGGTTATTTTCCTTCGTTTTTGTTCTTTTCCAAAATACATGCACGGCAGATATTGACTCTCGGGCTTCTGTTTTTCATTCTCCAGATTCTCTACATGATCATTTCTGCAACGAACGAATTTTTCATTTCCCACTTTTTTGATCCTTCGTATGTTGTAGAATACCAGGTGTATATGAAGCTATTCTCCATTATGGGAAGTCTGTTTACTCTGGCGCTGGTTCCGGTCTGGTCGGCCATTACAAAAGCATTTACGGAGAAACGGTTCCAATGGATTTTTAAACTCTACCGAATGCTCAACTATGCTGTCGTTGTGGCGGTTATCATCCAATTCCTGATGCTCCCCTTTTTAAGATCAATCATTGAGTTTTGGCTGAAAGACAACGCGATCGCTGTAAATTACTATTATGCATTATGTTTTGCCGTATATAGTTGCGTGTCTATCTGGATTGCGATTCAGTCAAGCATTGTGGCAGGTTTGGGAAAACTGAAAGTGCAAGCCTGGCTCTATACCTTCGCTGTGATTTTCAAAATCGCCGTAATTATTCTCGTTGCAAAACTCGGAGGTTCATGGATAACCGTAGTCAACGTATCGATTGTTGCACTTCTCCCGTATTGTATCGCACAGCCATTCTATATCAAAAAAACATTAAACGAAATGAAACATGTTTAACCTGCTTTACCGTTTGAAAGAAGTCGTTCTCCGCCATGTGCGGGTTCGTTGTTTCCAAGCGCGCTTCCCGAATTGCCCCCCCCCACGGATTCTGGGCAAAATCCATATCAATGCCACCGATGTACGAATCGGCAAGGATGTTACGTTTTATCCGGGCGTCTATCTGTGGGGACGCAATATCGAGATCGGTAATCATGTAGATATAGGTATAGGCACGGTCATCTATTCGCGGAACGGTATCAAAATAGGCGATAATACTTCCATCGCCGGCCAATGTTATATCATCGATTCCAACCACGGCATCGCCAAAGGCCGACTGATCCGCGAACAACCGATGGACTCGGCCCCGGAGGGGATATCCATCGGCAATGATGTTTGGATCGCAGCTCAATGTACGGTGTTGAAAGGAGCGCGGATCAACGATCACGCCGTTATCGGCGCGCAATCGCTCGTCAATAGCGAGATTCCGGAAGACGCCATATGTTTCGGCACTCCCGCTATGGTAAAAAAATACAGGGGATAATAGGTCTGTAAACATTATCGTCCATTATTGCGTTAACCACATAACAACCCAATCTCATGCACCTTACTCGCATCGGCAAGAAAGCATATGGAGCCGTCGTGGGTTCGCGTGCGGTCGTAATCCGCGGCATTGTTTCGAATTCACTGGCGAAGGGGAATTTCCGTACGCACGATCCGAGACGGAACAACGTGGGATCGACGATGGCTATAAATAATCAAACATAATAAATTCGTATTTATGAGTATCTTCAAAGACAAAGTCCTGTTGATCACAGGCGGCACGGGTAGTTTCGGGAACGCCGTGCTACGTCGCTTTCTGGACAGTGACATTAAAGAGATCCGTATTTTCAGTCGGGATGAAAAGAAGCAGGACGACATGCGTCACATGCTTCAGAGTCCGAAGGTCAAGTTTTACATCGGGAACGTTCGGGATAAGTCGTCGGTTGATGTGGCCATGCGCGGGGTCGACTATGTTTTCGCAGCCGCGGCCCTGAAGCAGGTTCCGTCGTGCGAGTTCTTTCCGATGGAGGCCACGCGCACGAACGTGATCGGCACGGGTAACGTTCTTGAATCAGCGATCGAACACGGGGTCAGTAACGTGGTGGTTCTCTCGACGGACAAAGCCGCCTATCCGATCAATGCGATGGGAATTTCGAAGGCTCTGATGGAGAAGGTCGCTATCGCCAAGGGCCGCGAGCTGGGGGAGGGCGCTCCGACGACGATCTGCTGCACGCGCTACGGCAACGTTATGGCGAGCCGCGGGTCGGTGATTCCGTTGTGGGTCGAGCAGATGATGGAGGGTAAACCTATCACGATCACGGACCCGAACATGACGCGCTTTATGATGACGCTGGACGATGCCGTGGACCTTGTGATCTACGCTTTCCAGCACGGACATAACGGAGACCTTTTCGTTCAGAAGGCTCCTGCCGCCACGCTATCGACCCTTGCCGAAGCCCTGAAGCAGACCTATGCGAAGGTTAATCCGAAATACGGCGAGACGGAGGTGAAGGTGATCGGCACGCGGCACGGCGAAAAGCTCTACGAAACGCTCGTTACACGCGAGGAGATGTCCAAGGCGATAGACATGGGGAACTATTACCGTATTCCGTGCGATACGCGGGACCTGAACTACGACAAATTCTTCACCGAGGGCAGCGAGGATGTTTCGAAGATCGAGGACTACCATTCGCACAACACGCGCCGTCTGGATGTCGAAGGGATGAAAGAACAATTGCTGCGGCTCCGCTTCGTCCGCGAGGATCTGGGGCTGATCACCCGCGCCAAGCCGCGCGACATCCGCTCGGAGTAAGCCCCCTCTCTCTTTCGAAAATGCAGGCCTTGCGTCCGGGCGTAAAACGGATTGCGATTCTTACACCTCATTTCTTTGCGGCCCGCACCTCCAGCTATGGCCGCCCCATACAAGATGAACATATTGATTACAGGAGCCTCGGGCTTCGTGGGCCGCAACCTGTGTGCCCAGCTGCGTAATATCCGCGACGGCAAGGCGAAGAATTATGCCGTTTCAGGAGACCTTACGCTCTATGAATACGATCTGAACAGTACGCCGGAAGAACTCGATGCCTATTGCCGGGATGCGGATTTCGTCTTCAACCTCGCGGGTGTCAACCGTCCGCAGGACCCTGCGGATTTTATGAGAGGCAATTTCGGGTTCGCGTCGACGCTTCTCGCCACGCTGAAAAAACATGGCAATACCTGCCCGGTGATGATTTCGTCGTCGATTCAGGCGGCTTTGGACAATCCTTACGGCGAGTCCAAACGTGCCGGCGAGCAACTGTTGTTCGACTATGCCGAAGAGACCGGCGCGAAAGTATTGGTTTACCGTTTTCCGAATCTTTTCGGCAAATGGTGCCGTCCGAATTATAACTCGGCCGTTGCGACCTTCTGCAACAATATCGCCAACGACCTGCCGATCACGGTGAACGACCCGTCGGTGGTGATGCATCTGGTCTATATCGACGATGTGGTGGACGAACTGATCGGAGCGCTCACGGGGGGCGAACACCGCGACGGGGCTTTCTGCGTTGTTCCGACATCGCACCGGATTACTTTGGGTGCGATCGTCGATCTGCTGCATACGTTCCGGCGGATGCCCGAGACTCTGGAGGTCCCCGATACGACCAAAGACGGCTTTGCGAAAAAACTCTACGCGACGTACCTCTCGTACCTTCCGTCCGACAGATTTGCTTACGACCTGAAAATGAATGTCGACCCGCGGGGCAGTTTTACGGAGATTATCCGCACGGCCGACCGGGGACAGTTCTCGGTGAACGTCTCCAAACCGGGCATCACCAAGGGGCAGCACTGGCACCATACGAAGAACGAGAAATTCGTGGTGGTGCACGGACGCGGACTGATCCAACTTCGGAAAGTGGGCACGGATGAAAACGGGCAATTGTATCCCGTCGTCAACTACGAGGTAAGCGGTGAAAAGATACAGGTCGTGGAGATGATTCCGGGCTATACGCACAACATCGTCAACCTCTCCGATACGGAAGACCTGGTGACTTTCATGTGGTGCAACGAGTGCTTCGATCCGGCAAAGCCCGACACCTATTTCGAACCGGTAGAATAACTGCAATTCAATGAATACAATCAAACTCGACTATTCGGACGTACAGTTTGCCGGCAACGGCAAACTCAAACTGCTGATCATTGTCGGCACACGTCCCGAGATTATCCGCCTGGCGGCGGTGATCACGAAATGTCGGAAGCATTTCGACTGTGTGCTGGCGCATACGGGCCAGAACTACGATTACAACCTGAACGGCGTTTTCTTCCGGGACCTGAAACTTGAAGACCCGGAGGTGTATATGAATGCCGTGGGAGACGACCTGGGGGCAACGGTGGGCAATATCATCAACTGCTCCTACAAGTTGATGACGTCAATCCATCCCGATGCGCTGCTGATTCTGGGCGACACGAACTCCTGTCTGTCGGCCATTGCCGCCAAGCGGCTCCATATTCCGATTTTCCATATGGAGGCCGGTAACCGCTGTAAGGACGAATGCCTTCCGGAGGAGACCAATCGCCGGATCGTGGACATCATTTCGGACGTCAACATGTGTTACTCGGAACATGCACGACGCTACCTTGCCGAAAACGGGCTCCCGAAGGAGCGGACCTATGTTACCGGCTCCCCGATGGCGGAGGTGCTGCATGCGAATCTGAAGGAGATCGAGGCTTCGGACATCCACCGACGGCTGGGGCTGGAGAAGGGCAGATACCTGCTGTTGTCGGCACACCGCGAGGAGAATATCGACACGGAGAAGAACTTCTTGAGCCTGTTTTGTGCAATCAACGCACTGGCAGAGAAATACGACATGCCGATTCTCTACTCGTGCCACCCGCGTTCGAAGAAACGCCTGGAACAGTCTGGCTTCGAACTGGACAGACGGGTAATCCGGCATGAACCGCTGGGTTTCCATGACTACAACTGCCTTCAGATGCATGCTGCGGCGGTGATTTCGGACTCGGGGACGCTGCCCGAGGAGTCATCGTTCTTCCTGTCGGTGGGCCATCCGTTTCCCGCCGTCTGCATCCGCACGTCGACGGAGCGTCCCGAGGCATTGGACAAGGGGTGTTTCATCCTGGCGGGTATCGACACGAAGTCGCTCTTGCAGGCGGTGGATACGGCGCTTGGAATGGATAAGGCGTGCGATTTCGGAACACCGGTTCCGGATTACACCGATGAAAATGTCTCGACGAAGGTCGTGAAACTGATTCAGTCCTACACCGCCGTCGTTAACAAAATGGTCTGGAGAAAAGAATAAATGTGATATGAATATGAGATTGAAAAGTATTCCTTTTTCTCCTCCGGACATGACGGAGGCAGAGGTGGCAGAAGTGAGCGACGCTCTTCGCTCGGGGTGGATTACGACAGGGCCCCGTACCAAAGAGTTTGAGCATTTGATCGCTATGTGCTGTCAGACCGAAAAGTCTGTCTGCCTGAATTCGGCGACGGCCGCTATGGAATTGGTCCTTCGCATTTTGGGTGTAGGTCCTGACGACGAGGTTATTACATCGGCTTATACATATACCGCTACGGCGAGCGTTACGTGTCATGTCGGTGCGAAGGTGGTCATGGTTGATACGGCTCCGGGTTCTTTCGAGATGGATTATTCCAAACTTGCAGATGCCATTACGGATCGTACAAAGGTGATCGTGCCGGTGGATTTGGGCGGTATCGTTTGCGACTACGATCGGATTTTTGCCGCAGTTGAAAGCAAGGCGCATCTCTTCTGCCCGTCGAATGATATCCAAAAGGCTTTCGGACGGGTCATTGTCATGGCGGATGCTGCGCATGCCTTTGGGGCGCAGTGGCACGGCCGGATGTGTGGCGAAATAGCTGATTTTACCTCTTTTTCATTCCACGCAGTGAAGAATCTGACAACGGCGGAGGGCGGTGCTGTTACCTGGCGGAATATATCTGGAATTGATAATGAATGGCTTTATAAGCAATTCCAGCTTTTGTCGCTTCATGGACAGAATAAGGACGCTTTGGCCAAAACCCAGTTGGGTGCATGGAATATGATATTGTATCTCCGGCATTTAAATGCAATATGACGGATATTATGGCGGGTATCGGGCTGGCTCAACTGAAACGTTATCCGGAGATGCTGCATCGTCGCCGTGAGATAATCGGCCGTTATAACGACGCATTGAAGAATTCCAATGTGCAGGTTCTGGATCATTACGGGCCGGATCACTCTTCGAGCGGACATCTTTATATCGTGCGCTTGCTGGATATGGATGTTGCAGAACGCAACGACGTCATTGTTAAAATGGCCGAACGCGGGATTGCATGCAATGTACATTACAAGCCGCTTCCGATGATGACAGCTTATAAGGCGCTCGGGTTTGATATTGCTGATTATCCGAATGCCTACGATCAATACCGCAACGAAGTGACGCTTCCGTTGCATACCCGCCTTACCGACGAGGACGTGGAATACGTCATCTCGAATTTTGTCGACATCATTTCCCAATAAGATATGTATAAAAACTTCTTTAAACGGGTCTTTGATCTTATATTGTCGATTATTGCTTTGCCGTTTGTCCTTTTGCTTATTGCGATTGTTGCTCCGTTTGTCTGGTTCGAGGACCAGGGGCCTGTATTTTACAATGCTTATCGAGTCGGTAAAGGTGGTAATCCCTTTAAAATGTTGAAATTTCGCTCGATGAAAGTGAATGCTCCGGATATTCGGTTGGAAGATGGTTCGACTTATAATGGAGATAATGATCCTCGGGTAACACGCATTGGACGTTTTTTGCGAAAAACCAGTATCGATGAACTACCCCAGATTTTAAACGTGTTGATCGGGGATATGAGTTGGATTGGAATTCGCCCCGATCCATTAGATTGGTTGGAGAGATATACAGATGCAGAACGCATTATTTTGAGTGTTAAACCTGGTATTACGGGGTATAATCAGGCCTATTTCAGAAATAGCGTTGATGGTGCTGTGAAACTGCGTAATGACGTATATTACGCTGAACACATCTCTTTTTGGCTGGATGTGAAGATTTTTTTCAAAACGATCAAAACTGTGCTTTTTCGCGAGCATGTCAACATTGACGATAATCGTTCTTGATAATGAGAGAATTCGGTAGCGAATTTCCGTCGATCGTTCTTTCGGACGGTTACTTCGATAGTTTGAAGCGGTTGGGACATTGCACGTTCCTTCGTTCGGGACGGGAGGCGCTTGCCTTTGCCGCCAAAAATTGCATTTCTGAAATTTCGGTCGTTTTACTTCCGGCTTATTGTTGCTGGTCGATGTCGGCGCCTTTCGAACGAATGGGATGGCAGGTGATATTTTATCGATTAATGCCGGATTTATCTGCAGACCTTGATTATCTGGAAAATTTATTGCGGAAATATCATCCTGGAGCTGTGCTTACGATGAATTATTTTGGGATTGCACCGACTGATTCTACTGTGGCTTTGGTGAAAAGCATATGTCCAACTTGCTATGTTATAGAAGATTTCTCTCATTGTACGTTCTCTTTATTGACCATATATAATCCGAATGTGGATTTTTATGTTTCAAGTATTCGTAAGTCTATTGGAGTTTGCGACGGCGCTGTTGTGGAGAGTTCGCAACAAACGGATTTACGATTTGTGCAGGAAGCTGATGTTGATTTTGCAATTTTGCGGCAACAGGCTCAATGGAATAAAGAAAAATATCGCTATACACAGGGGTCTGATCAAAAACAGGCTTTTCGCCAACATTTGAGCGATGCAGAGGAGCATTTAAATCAGTTCCATACAATTCATGCCATTTCTCCAACTGCTATGCAAATGCTGGCAACGATCAGTAGAAGTCAGATTGCATTTGCTCGTCAGACGAATTTGGAGCATTTATTGGCCTGCCTTGAGGGTTTACAACATATTGTTTTATTGCCGCATATGTCACGTGCCCTGTCTGGGGTGCCTTTTTCCTTACCTGTGTTGACGCGGCGACGGGATGAGATGCAGTATCAATTAGCGCAATACGGTCTCTATGCTGCCGTTTTATGGCCCATATCACAAGAGGCTCAAAATGTATGTCCGGTATCAGCCCGTATGTCGGAGGAAATGCTTTCATTGCCAATAGATCAGCGATTTGACTATGACGATATTGAGGAAATTGGGAATATTATAATTCAAGTAGTTACAAAATTGTATGCATAAACTTCTCATTTTAGGGGCAGGCATTTTGCAAATTCCGGTTATTAAAAAAGCAAAAGAGCTCGGCATTTATACTCTTGTAGCCGATGGTGATCCTCATGCCGCCGGATTGACTTTGGCTGATTGTTCCGTGGTTGCAAATATTACAGATAAGGAGGTTATGCTTGAAATAGCCCGGAGTGAGAATATAGATGGCGTTATCCATCCGTGTTCTGAAGTGGCTATGGAGTCAATGGGATATATTAATCAAGAGTTGCATTTGCATGGTATCAATGTGGCGACTGTGCGCCGGGCGACGAATAAAGCTCTTATGCGGCAGGCATTTGCCGCTTATGGAGCTCCGAGCCCCCAATCATATTGCACTGAAACATGGGATAACGCTTGGCGGATTTTCAAAACCTTTTCCGTCGATGGGATCCTCAAGCCTTCGCGTAATAGTGGTAGCCGAGGTATTACGAAAGTAACTAAAAAGACAACACAGGAAGAATTTGCAAATGCATATTCACGAGCTTACCAACAGAGTCGTGATAATTCTGTTTTAATTGAGGAATTTATAGATGGTCCGGAATTTAGCATAGAAGGACTTGTTTGTAATAATAGAATCCATATTCTTACAATTACCGATAAATTGACTACGGGAGCACCCCATTTTGTGGAATTAGGACATAGTCAGCCGAGTTTGTTTTCTAGTGCGGATCAAAATATTATTCATCAAGCCGTTGTTTCCGGGATTCGGGCTTTGGGGTTGGATAACTGCGCAGTTCATGCAGAGGTTAAGTTATCGCAAGGGCGTGCCTATATCATGGAAATTGGAGCCCGTTTAGGAGGCGATTTTATTACGACGGATTTAGTGCCGCTTTCGACTGGTATCGATATGGTTGCAGCGTCTATTCATATTGCATTGGGAATTTCCCCGGACCTTACGCCGAAACATGCGCAACAAGGGAGTTGCATCCGGTATATCGTTCCGGATTCGGGTGTGCTTATTCGAGTGAATGGTTTGTCTGAAACTTATCCGGATTGGGTGGAACAATGTGTTTTTTACCGTTGTGTTGGAGATTTTATACCTGAAGTTTCGTCGAGCCTCGATCGCAGTGGGCATATTATTGTTACAGGCAGTACGGCACAGGAGGCTATTAGCCGTGCGGAACAATTACTCGAATCATTTGATTTTGTCACGAAATAAATGAAAGTACTTTTTACGTGCGCTTATTATCCACCGGAAAAAGCTGCCAGCATATATCTTACGGAAAATTTGACCGAAGATATATGTAAATATGGTGATTATGTGGATGTGTATACTCCTATTCCGACTCGTGGAGTTTCTGCAGAGTCGCGTAAGTATTATAAGCAACACAAAGTTATCCGGCAGCACGATGGTCATTTGTGTGTTAACCGTTTCTTTTTGCATCAAGAAGGCAAAAATCCGCTATTAAGGGCATTGCGTTATTTCTTGTGCAATTTATACCATTTGCACTATTGTTTGTGGAGCAGATACGATGTTCTTTTTCTGGATAGTACGCCTCCAACTCAAGGAATAATTGGCGCTGTGGTCAAATTCATTCGCAAGAAACCCATTGTCTATAATCTTCAGGATATATTTCCTGATTCATTGGTTAGTACGGGATTGGTGTCCAATAAATCTTTTCTTTGGCGAATAGGTCAGATCATAGAGCGGATTTCCTATAAATATTCGGATAAAATAATTGTAATTTCCGAAGATTTTAAGCGGAATCTTATGGCCAAAGGGGTTTCGGAGTCTAAAATAGAAATCGTATACAATTGGGTCGATGAACACGCTGTGGTCCCGATTGCGAGAGATAAAAATACGCTTTTTGATGAGTTTGGATTAGACCGGGACAAATTTTATGTAGTCTATGCAGGGAATTTAGGTAGTGCGCAAAATATAGATATAATTCTTGAAGCAGCTAAAGCGACCCGGCAATATGCAGATCTCCAGTTTTTAATATTCGGCACGGAGGACCAATCTGCGCCATATAAGGAGTATGTGCGTCGAGCACAAATATCTAATTTAAGGATACTTCCGATGCAGCCTTATTCGATGGTTTCTCAAGTTTATAGTTTAGGTAATGTCGCAATTGTATCCTGTAAAAAAGGATTTGGAAATATTGCAATGCCGAGTAAGACCTGGAGTATAATGTCATCAGGAACCGCTGTGCTGGCAAGTTTTGATGCTGGTACTGATTTGCAGCACATTATTGAAGCAAATGGTTTGGGACGTTTTGTCGAAGCAGAAGATGTGAATGAATTCGTTGGTGCAATCCTGGATTTGTATGGTAATCCGAGGGAGTGTATTCAGATGGGACTACGTGGACGCCAATATATATTGGATAATTTAACCCGCAATATTGGGACGAAAAAGTATATAGAAATAATTAATTCAGTATATTCCGGAGACGGGAATATCAGGGTATAGGTTATTGGGACTCGCTTGCGTAGAAGTTCGGATATATGAGAGTGGGGTGCATTTGCACCCCACTCTTTATTTAAACCGATTGGATCTGATTCGGGAGAATTGTTTGGGTTGTCCGTCGGCTACCGTCCTTCGGCGACGGGACGCAGCAGGAAGTTGAACGAGTAGTTGCCGTAGGGCAGCAGGTATTCGGGGCGGGGGAGCCGTCCCCAGCTGTTGACGCACCCCAGTCCGGACTGGACGCTCTCGATATTGACGTGCGTGCGGCCGTCGGGCACGAGGTCGCCCGGGTGGCGGACATATTCCGGCGAGCCGTTGTCGAGCTGCGGGATGGCAAACGGGATGGCCGATGCCGAGAAGTGGCGGTCGGAGCAGATCTCCACGCCCAGGCCCGAGTCGTCGGTCAGCCGCCACCAGCGCAGTCCGCTGCGCGTTCCCGACTCCTGCGGGCTGACGTATTTCATATGGAACTGGTCGGCGACACGCTGGGCGTAGCGCCCCACGAAGGCGGCGCCGGAGCGGTCGGCGTAGTTCTCCATCGGGCCGCGGCCGTAATATTCCACGGCGTCGAACATGCCCGGGGTTTCGAAGGCCATGCCGAAGCGCATCAGGTCGGCGACGTCCTTGCGCGCGGGGTCGGCGGTCATCGTTTCGCTGATGCGCACCGAGCCGTCGGCCGCAACGGTGTAGGTGAGACGGAGCCGGGCGCCGACGGCGGGGATCGCGTAGTCTGCGACGGCTTTCACTTCGCTGTCGCCGGGCGTAAGGGCGAAGCCCGTGAGCTGCGGTTCAGCCTTGGCCCACATCCGGCTGTCGGGGTATTTTCCGGTCTGGCGCACGCCGAGATCGTTGTCCGTGGCTGCGCGGTAGAAGTTGGGCCGCACGGGACCGGCCAGCAGCTCGACGTTGCGCAGGCGGTAGGAACGGATGAAGCCGCTCTTCGGATCGAACGAGACCGAGAATCCTTCGCCCGAAACGGTTTTGTCCGCCACGCGGAGCGTCCCGGCGGGAGCGGTCGCGGCGAAGCGTGCCGCGGGGTCGTCTCCGCGCAGCGTCAGCTGGTCGGCGGCGACTTCATAAAGTGCGTCGAGCAGTCCCTGCCGTTCGCGGAGTTGGTAACGCACCGTGAGCAGCAGTTCGCCGCCCAAGGCATAGACCTGTTCGGGTTTGTAGCCCAGCGTCACGGCGGCGGTGGTCTGCGGAGCCACGTCGAGATGCTCGACCGCGCCGCTCAACACGGGCTGTCCGTCGGAGGTGATCTCCCAGAGCAGGCGGTAGGGCGAAAGGTCTGTGAAGAAATTCTCGTTATAGACGTTCACGACGCCGTTTTTCAGGTCGCGGGGTGTGGTGTGGATCGGCCGGTGCTGGTGCTTCACCTCGTAGGCGTGGGGATGCCATGAGCGGTCGGAGGCCAGCACGCCGTTGCAGCAGAAGGTGCTGTCCGAAGCGTCCGTGTCGTTGTAGTCGCCGCCGTAACGGTAGGTCAGCCGGCCTTCGGGACTGCGCCAGGCAAGGGCCTGGTCGGCGAAGTCCCAGATGAATCCGCCCTGGTATTTGGGTTCGCGGCGGGTCATGTCCCAGTACTCCTTGAATCCGCCCATCGAGTTGCCCATGGCGTGGGCGTATTCGCACTGGATCAGCGGTTTGGCGGGATTCTCGGCGAGGTATTTCTCACACCGCTCGTAGCCCCAGTACATCGGGCAGATAATGTCCGTGTTGCGGCTGCCGGGCGAATAGACGGCCCGTTCGTGGTGAATCGGCCGCGAGGGGTCGTAAGCCTTGATCCAGTCGTAGCAGGCGTCGAAGTTCGGCCCGTCGCCCGCTTCGTTGCCCAGCGACCAGATGATGACCGACGGATGGTTGATGCTGCGCTGCACGTTGCGTTCGTTGCGCTCCAGATGCGCCTTGGCGTAGAGCGGATTCTTGGCCAGCGTCTTTTCGCCGTAACCCATGCCGTGCGACTCGATATTGGCCTCGGCCACGACGTAGAGTCCGTATTGGTCGCAGAGCGAGTACCAGCGGGCGTCGTCGGGGTAGTGGCACGTGCGCACGGCGTTGATGTTGTTCTCCTTCATGATGCGGATGTCCTCCAGCATGCGCCCCTCGGAGACGTAATAGCCGTAGTCGGGGTCCATCTCATGCCGGTTGGCGCCCTTGATCAGCACCGGCCGGCCGTTGACGAGCAGCTGCCCGCCCTCGATCTTCACGTCGCGGAATCCGATCCGGAGCGGAATGACCTCGATCACTTCGCCCGCCGGCGCGCGGAGCGTCGCCGTCAGTCCGTACAGCACGGGCGTCTCGGCGCTCCACAGGGCGACTTTCCCGGCGTTGAGCGTGCAGCGCTCCTCGTCCTTCGTGACGCGCAGCTGCTGCGACGCGACGCTGCGCCCTTGGGCGTCGGTGAGCGCCAGTTCGACGCTGCATCCCCGCGCCTGCCTGGGGAAGAAGGCTTTGACGGCTACCGTTCCCGCGGTGTAGTCGGCCGAAGGCGCGGCGTCGACCTGAATGTCCGTAATTTGCCGTCTGTCGCGCGCGTAGAGGTAGCAGTCGCGGCCCACGCCCGAAAGGCGGAAGAAGTCCTGATCTTCGAGGTATGTGCCGTCGCACCAGCGGAAGACCTGGAACGCGATGAGATTCCGGCCGGGTTTCACGTAGGGCGTCAGGTCGAACTCGGCCTCCAGCTTGCTGTCCTCGCTGTAACCCACATAGCGGCCGTTGACCCAGAGGTAGATGTTCGACGTCACCGAGCCGAAATGCGCGACGATCTGTCTGCCGGCCCATGCCGCGGGGATGTCGACCGTACGGCGGTAGGAACCCACGTGGTTCTGCTCGATGGGAACGTGCGGCGGATCGTTTTTGAACCAGCCCCGCCAGGCGTAACCGACGTTGAGGTAGACCGGATCGCCGTATCCGTTCAGCTCCCAGAGTCCCGGCACGGGCATGTCGTTCCAGCCTTTGTCGTTGTAGCCGACGCGGAAAAAGTCCGTCGGTCGCTGGTCGGCGTCGCGCACCCAGTTGAATTTCCAGTTTCCGTTCAGCGTGACGAACCGCTCCGAGAGGGTCTTGTCGCCCGTCTGTGCGGCTTCCGGCGATTCGTACGCGAACCAGGAGCCATGCATCGGCATCCGGTTCACGGCATTCACGCCGGCGTCCTGCCATTCGTTGCTCTGCGCGCCGGCCGTCAGCGCCGTCGCCGCGGCCAGCCAGCATAAGAGGATTTTCTTCATCGGTTATCTCTGTTTTTAAGGTTTAGGCATAGTCTGCCGGAGCGGTTTCCGCTGTGCCGGATGTCCGGCGCGGTCCGATCGGTTAAATTTCGGAAAAATGTCGGGAAACTCCAAATATGGCGGCTGAAAAAGACGACAGCCGTATTGTTCCGGTGCATTTTTGCCGGATGACCCGCAGATGGCCTTTTTCCCGGGGCAAAAAACGTGATTCCGCCCGGAACCGGACGGAATCACACAGAATACAGGTCGGCCGCTAAAGGTCGCGGTTGAACAGTGTATTGCCTTTGGCGTGCACGACCCGGAGGTTGAGTTGCTCCCCGGTCTTCTTCAGGATCATAACGGTTGCATTCTCCTCCTTGTAGCCGCCGCCGATCACCACCGGGAAATTGTTCTCCGAAGCTCCTTTTTCGATCAGTTCGTACCGGTGCAGATGGCCGTTCAGCGAAACGTCGAATCCGGCCGTCACCAGATAGGGCTGCCATAGCTCCTTGCAGGGATTGAATTTCGCAACGGCCTTCCCGTAGATGGGAATGTGGTGGATCAGCACCTTCCGCGCCGCGGCGGTGAATTCGGGCTTCGCGAGTTCCGTTTGCAGGAATTGTGCCTGGTCCTTGCGGTGTTGCGTGAAGTCGTTCATGCCGTAATACACTTCGGTGTCGTCGGGTTTGTCCTCGCCGCAGTCCAGCAGGACGAAACGCGTGTCCCCCATCGTGAATGCCGTATAGGAGTGTTCACCCGCCTTGGAGAGGTAATCCCACAGTACGACGGAGCAGGCGCCCCGTATCTCGTGGTTGCCGCGCATGAACACCGACGGGATGCAGTCGCTGCCGTACGATTTGCAATATTCCGTGAGGACATCGACTATATCCGACTCTTTTTCCGGGTCGTCGAAACAGTCGCCGTTGAAAATCACGAGGTCGTACGGCTCGTTCCCGACGAGGCTCATCAGATGTTTGAATAGTTCTGTTTTCTTGTGTATGTCATTGAAAACAAGTATTGTATAGTCCTTGTCGCGCTCGTCCCACGTCGTGAAGGGCGCCAATGGCATTCGGATCGTATCGCCGAACTCCTTCTTGTAGCTGCCGTAGTGGAGTATTTGTTGCGAGCAGGCCCGGTAATAGTATTTCGTGCCGGGACGGAGGTCTTCCAGCCTGATCTTGTTGATTTTACGGTTGGCGACCATCATGCCCTCGTCGTAACTCCTCACAGGCTGCAACCGGTCGGGATCGGTGCCGAATTCGACCCAGCTGCGGCACGGGACGCTGGTGATCCACATGACCGTCATGGCATCGGCGGATGGGTTTTGCAGGTAGGCCGGCGTGCGGAAGACCTCTCCGGCGGCGACCGGAGGGGTCGGGGGTATTACGGATTCTTTTTCGCCGCAGGAGCCGTAGACAAAGCCGGAGAGACTGAAAAACAGAAATAAGGGGATTGCTTTCATGTGCTTCATTATTTTTGGAGTTTCGGACGCGCGGCTTCTTTATTCCAGACGACCTTATAGGGTGATCCGGGAGCGATTTTCACCTCGCGTTTGTGCATGTTCTCGATGCTGACGGTCCGGCCCAGGACTTCGCCGACGAACTTGTTGTCGGAAATCCGCACGTTCAGGCAGGCGTCGACCGTGATTCCGGCCTTGCGCGGATGCCACGGGCGGAAATCGTAGCTTCTCTCGATGGTGTTGCCGCTGAAAGTCAGCCCGTTGACCGAGGTGGCAAACAGGATCGGGTAGTCGGCCGAACAGAAGTGGTTGTCCTCGATGCGGATGTTCCGGTGGAAGGGCCGCGACGGGTCGGGTTCCGGAATCTCGGGCAGGATCGAAATGACCGCCTCGGTGAACTGGTATTCCGACGTAAGACACGATGCGTCGAACCGGTTGCCGCGGATCAGCAGATCCCTGACGGCGCCGCTCTCATACCAGTAGTTCGCGTCTCCGGCGATCAGGATGGCTGAGCCGCTGGAGGCGAAGAAGTTGTTCTCGACGACGACTTTTCCCGGCGTGGAAATCAGCAGCCCGCGCGCTCGGTTGCTCAGGAAGCGGCAGTTGCGGATCTCCACGTCGGGCGTCCAGGTCAGATTTTCCAGCGCCATGCCCGCCTGGATCGTGCGGGAGAAGGGTTTCTCGGTTTCGAGGATGAATTCCCGCTCGTTGAGTCTCGTAAATGATCTCGCCGCATTCTCCTCCTCGGTGCACATGGTTTTGTTGTCGATGAATCCGACCCTGTCACCCGGGACGGCCCATCGCAGGCCGACGCTCATGGACTCCATGAACCGGCATTTCACCTCGGTCGGCGAGAGCACCTCGATAATGCGCACGCAGGTTCCGTGGATGTTGATGGGGTCGTCCATCAGGTACTGCCATTCGCAGTCGTTCACGCGGATGCGGCCTTTGCAGCCCATGGCGTGAATGCCGTCGTCATGGCCGCTGAAATAGCGTCCCTTGGCCTTGTTCGGTACGACGTCCACGTTGTCGAAATCGAGGTTTTCCGTATACTGGCAGAGAATTCCGAGTCCGGCGGTGTGGTGGATCGTGATGTCGCTCAACGTGACGTTCCGGCTTTCGTTGATGAAGATTCCGGCGTGGTCCCGCTCGCTGTGCCGGAGCGCCAGGATGTTGCCGACTTTCGGATAGCGTCTGAAACCGCCTTCCCGCCGGATCCTCACTACGCCCGGAACCGGTTCCGTCGCCCGGTATTCGTTCCATTTGCTGCCCAGGGCGCGGTCGCCGTTCTGGATGACTCCGGTGTAGACGTCCAGCTCCATCATCCGCGTCACGGGGCTTTTCCAGCCTTCGCCGACGAACACGAGCTTGCCGTTTTCGAGGATGTAGGGGTATTTCGCGGGGTCGATGCGCAGGTCGAAATAGTCGGCTCCGATTCCGGTGACCTCGCCCTGCCCCATCAGCGGGACGTCCCAGTCCACCGTGAAATTTTTCAGGACCGCATTGCTGCAATTATCGAGCGTAACGGGTTGGATGCGGTCATGCATGATGAACTCCGACCCGCCGCCGTCGAGTGTTATTCCGTCGATTCCTTCGAAAAACACCGCAAGGCGTTTGGGGTTGATGTCCGTGGTGTTCGACTCGTGGTAATCGCGTTCGACGGCATGCTGGGGCCAGAAATCGTAGCGGCCTTCGGGAAAGTAGAGCACGCTTCCGGGCTTTTCCCTGCACCGCTTTACGGCTTCGTTGACGAACGGCGTGGCGTTGATCCACGAACCGGGCTGAAGCCCCAGCTGTGTGATCCGGATCGTATCGCCGGCCGGCGGCGCGGCGTTCGCCGACAATGCCAAAAGCAACGACAGTGATATTGTTCCGATGTACTTCATTGTATTCGGGTTTTAATCTTTATAAAATGAGGACAAAAGGTGCGCCCCGGGACGTCGCATCCCCGGCGGACGCACCTATTGTCTGAAAATCGGGGCTTTACCAACCCGGATTCTGCACCAGGTTCCTGTTGCTGGAAATATTTTCCGCATCAATCGGATAAAGATAGTGTTTTTGTTCGAATATCTTGGTCGTTTCGATGGACGGCATGATCGTCAGGTAACTGTCGTACGGCTGCACGTTGGTCGTCGTGAAGCCCGTGGGGAAACAGTTCCAGCGTTTCGACGGCTCGGCGAAGGTCAGATGGGCGATTTTCCACCGGCGGGCGTCGAAGTAGCGGTGCCCCTCGAACATCAGCTCGATCGTGCGCTCTTGGCGGATGATCTCCCGGTAGTCTTTTCCGGGAATGCCTTTCCATGCGTCTTCGATACGCGGCACGCCGACGCGGTCGCGGATCTCGTTCATGTATTGCAGGGCCTGCCCGGCGAGCGTCCCGTGGTATTCGACGTATGCCTCGGCATAGTTCAGGTAGAGTTCCGTCATCCGGATGAGCGGCCATGCCCAGTCGATGCGTCCGTTGGAGACCGAATTGTTCGGGAAATAGGAGTTCGGATGCACGGTCTTTTTCGCCAGATAGCCGTTGATCGTCTGCATGTCCCGGTTCGGATCGTTGCCCATCGTCAGCTTTGTCACGGGGTGTTTTTCGCCCATGCGCAGGTAGAGGGTCCAGTTGCCCCGCAGTTCGTAGTCATGCGCCCGGTCATAGGCGATGTCGGCGTAGAAGCGGGTCTCGCGTCCGAGGTGCATCTTGGCCGTCCACTCCCCGTATTCGTCCTGAACGGGATCGTAGCGGTGCGGGTAATCGAACTCCGGGTCTTTGTCGATCGGAAGCCCGTTTTTCGTCAGGAAGGTCTCGACCATCCGGAACGAGGGCGAAACACCGCCGTAGGGAACGCTCACGGAGTTGTTCGTAAGCCCGCGGATGGCATACATCTGCTGGCTGTTCACAGGCGAGCGGGAATCGACCCAGATCATGTCCGGATTGTCCGATATTTCGCGGGGAAGCGTCGTCACCATGTTCCGGGCCGTCTGGTAGGCGATCTCCTCCGGCGTGAGCGACGTTCCTTCGGACTTGAATTGGAACAGTTTGTATCCCTCCTGCTTCGCGGCGGCTATCGCTTCCTCGGTTGCGTCGAGGGCCACTTTCCATTTCTCCTTGTCGTAGGTCTGACTGATGAGCTGCTCCCCGTTCTTGTTCTTGAAATCGGCGTAGTACTCCGAATTGCCGTTGAAAAGCGGGCTGGCGGCATAGAGCAGCATCCGCGACTTGATGGCCAGAGCGGCGACGTAGTTGGCACGGCCCATGTCCAGCGCCGAGTAGGCCCGCGAAGCCTTCAGTTCGCCGGCTGCCTCGTCGAATTTTCTGGCGATCCAGCTTACGCATTCGTCGTAGGGCCTCCGGGTCGGGTAGTAGACCTCTTCCGGAGCGTCGTTCGGAATGATCCCGTTGACGAGGCAGATGGGACCGTAGAGCCGCAGGAGCGAATAGTGGAAATAGGCGATCAGGAATTTCGCCTCGGCTTTCCACCGCGCTTTTTCACCATCGCTGGCGTTGGGAACTCCGTCCACCATGTCGATGAAGGTGTAGCACTGGCGGATGCCCCCGTAGAGGTCGTAGGCGGCGCAGCGTGAGGGCTGCTTCTTGCTTTTGTGGTGCGACCAGTAGTTGTAGAGCGGCTCCGCGGCCGAGATCTGTCCCGTGTGGGCGGCTTTGGCCCAATGCCAGTCGGTTCCCCACTGGGACGTGAGGGCTACTTCGTCTCCGGCGCCCCACACCTGCGGCTCGCCGTTGAAGTCGTTCGAGGCGGGCAGGTAGCCGTAGCATCCGTACAGAAACTTCTCGGCGGAGGTGCGGTCCTCGAAAACCTCCTGGAGCGTGCCTTTCTTTTCCGGTTCCAGGTCCAGATAACTGCATCCGGCCAGCACGAGGCAAAGCGATAATAGGATATATTGCGGTTTCATAATTCTTCGGTCGTTAAAAGTTAAACTGCGCTCCGATGTTCACGATCTTCTGGAGCGGGTATCGGAGTCCGTTGCCCCGGTTGGCGCTGGACGACTCCGGCTTGTTGTCGTAACCGCCCAGTTCAGGGTCCCAGTGTTTGAACGGAGTGAACGTAAGTAGGTTGGCGCTGGAAAGGTAGACCCGCATCCACTTGAACGAGTACCCGATTTCGAGGTTTTTCAGGCGCAGGAATGCACCGTCGCGCAGCCAGTAGGAGGAGAGCACCTCCGTATTGTCGCGGCCGTCGGTGTGAGAGAGACGCGGATAGGCGGCGTTGGGATTCGGGTTGCTTTCCGACCAGTAGTCCTTGGCGACGAACCCGAGCACGTTCTTGTGGTAGACGCCGAACGGATGGATGTCGTTCATGTAGATCGACACCTTCGAGACGCCCTGGAAATAGACCGAGAAGTCCCACCGCTTGTATTTTGCCGAAAGCCCGAAGCCGTAGACGATCTGGGGAATGTACGGGTCGCCGATGTAGGTCCGGTCATACTGGTCGATCTTCTTGTCGCCGTTCAGGTCCTTGTATTTGATGTCTCCCGGCTTGACGTTGGCCATCACGGCCGACTGGTCGGGGCTGCTGTCGATGTCGTCCTGGTCCTTGAAAAGCCCCAGCGCGATGTAGGCCGGGCCGATCCGGTTCATCGGACCGCCACGCTCGTACTGGTAATCCCATTCGTAGTCGGGTTCGTCGCGGAAGATCAGCGTGTTTTTCGCATAGGTGAACGTTCCCTTGAAGGTCAGCAGGAAATCGGGATTGAAGACGTGGTTGTATTCGAGCGAGAGGTCTACGCCCTGGTTCCGCGTTTTGCCCATGTTGGCGAACGGCGTGGCGTTGCCCATGCCGATCGTCGCGGGAACCGTCTGGCGGGTCAGCAGGATGCGTTCTCGGTTTTCGCGGAAGAAATCGGCGATCAGCAGGAACCGGTTGTCGAACAGGCCGATTTCCAGTCCGATATTCTTTTTCAGCGAGGTTTCCCACGTGGCGTAGGGGTTGCCGTAGCGGGTGATCACCGCACCCTTCATCGAGCTGTTGAACGTCGGGCCGAACGAGTAGCTTTTGCCGTCCATCGTCAGGTGCGTATATCCCTGGAAGCGTTCGCTGGTGAGCGAGTTGCCCACCAGACCGTAGGAGTCGCGCACCTTCAGCAGGCTGACGACTTTGGTCAGCGGCTCGAAGAATTTCTCGTTGGAGAGGATGTAACCCAGGGCGATCGACGGGAAGAACCCGAACTTTTTCCCCTCGACGAAGTTGTCGCTGCCGTTGTAGGCGAAATTGAATTCGGTGTAGTAGCGCCTGCCGAAGTTGTAGGTCAGGCGGCCCGCGATGCCTTGGTTTCTCTCTCCCAGTGCGGCGTTGTAGTTATTGCTCGCGGGATTGTTGCGGAAATAGCCTCGTTGCAGGTAGATGAACTGGGCGTTCACGTCGTGCTTGCCGAACTCACGCTGGTAGTTGAGCATGATGTTGGTGTTGGTGAGGCGGTCGCTGGAGTTCGAGTTCCGCGCCACGGCGGCGTTGCTTCCGTTGGTGTTGATCGAGCGCAGGTCGTACTGATAGGTCCCGTCGTCGTTTTTGACCAGCGTGTTGGGATCGATCTCGAAGTAGAACGGCGTGATGTATTTGCCCGTCGAGGTGCTGTTGAAGACTTTGAGCGAGAATTGTCCCGTGATGGAAAGCCCCTTGGTGATGAAGTCCAGCTTCTGCTCGAAGTCGAGCGTTCCCATCGAAGTCGTCCGGAACCTGGAGTCGACTCCCTGTGCCAGCGAAGCGTAGGGGTTGGCGTACATATTGGACTGGGGACCGCCCGATTTATTGCCGAAGGGGATGTAGTTCATCTCGCCGGTCTGCGGGAATTTCACGGGGAACTGCGACGGCGAAGCCCACATCACCCGGCCGAAGAGGTAATTCACGTCGTTGAGCGGTCCGGTGTAATCCTGCACCTGAATATTCAGTTTCACGCCTACCTTGGTGGTTTTGGTGAGCTGGCTGCTGACGTTCGACTGGAATGAATAGCGCAGGTTGTGAATGTTATTCTTGAAGGGGTTTTCCGGAGCCTGTTTCAGCAGGCCCGATTCGTTGGTGATCGACGCGCTCATGAAGTAGGTCACTCGCTTGGCGATGCCTCCTGAGATGTTCAGGTTGACCGCCTGCGTGTAGGTATGCTGTTTGAAAAGCTCTTTGTACCAGTTGACGTTGGGGTAGACGTAGGGGTCCAGCTTGTTGATCGTTCCCTGGATCGCCTCGTCCGAGAATTTCGGCTCGGCCCCGGGCGTGCGCGCTTCGATGGCCTCGTTGAACATCCGCATGTACTGTACGCCGTCGGCGAGTTCGGGAATCTGCGTGGGCATCGACATGCGGCCCTCGACGCGCAGGTTGATCTTCGGCTTGCCGCCCTGTCCGGTTTTCGTCGTCACGATCATCACGCCGTTTGCGCCGCGCGATCCGTAGAGCGCTGTCGCCGTGGCGTCCTTGAGGATCGAGAAATTCTCGATCACCTCGGGGGCGAGGGCGTTCAGATCGTACGAGGAGCACTCCACGCCGTCGATCAGGATCAGCGGATTTTGTGCGGCCTCGGCAAAGGTGCTTACGCCGCGAATTCAGAAATTAGCTCCGTCGGCGCCCGGCTCTCCGGACTGCTGCACCGAGATCACGCCGGCGATGCGGCCTGCAAAACTGTTCGTCAGGTTGGCGGCGGGCATCTTCATGTCGGAGGTCTTGAACGACTGGATCGCGCCAATGACGCTCTCCTTCTTCTGCTGTCCGAATCCGACCACGACCACCTCTTCCATCACCCGGTTGTCCTCGTTGAGGACGATGTTGCAGATGCTTTCGGCCCCGGGCGTGATCTCCTGGTTCAGGTAGCCGATGTAGCTGTAAACGAGCGATGCATGCAGCGGGACGTCGATCACGTACGTACCGTCGATATTGGACGACACTCCGATCGTCGTTCCCTTCACGATCACATTCACACCGGCCAGCGGGTTTCCCTTGGCGTCGGTGACCGTGCCGGTGATCCGATTGGTCCCGGGTTGCTGCCGGGCGGATTCGCTCTTTTTCGCGGCGCTCTTTTCCGGTTTTACGATGAAGATCTGGCGGTCCTTGATTTCGTAGGAGTTATCCGTCGATCGGAAAATCTGGTCGAGGACCGTTTCGATGGTTCCGTTTTTCACATCGACCGAGACTCTGCGGTTGACGTCGACGATGTCGTTGGAATAAAAGAAAATGTATTCGGTTTTTTTCTCGATCTCTGCGAACACCTCTTTTACGGGTTTATTTTTGGCGTTGATCGATAAAAGAGTGGCTTTCGGAGCGGCTGCGGCGGCATTTGCCGGCCACATTCCGAGCGTTAAAAACAGGAACGCCATCCGTACCACCCACAATTCCCGGCGAAATAATGATTTCTTACAGCATGACTTATTGTTATTATTCATACCTTTGTAGGGATTTAATGGTTAATTTTTAGCAGTTTAACGGTTAGATCGCAGACCGGGCGATAGTACCAGTATCGTCCGGTCGTTTTTTCGGAATTCGGTTTTATCTCATAGGCTCTTCGGTTTTTCGGGGTTTTAAGGTTGGGATTCAGTCGTTTTTGAGTACGATGATGTACATGTCGTCCTTCACGTGCTCGCAGGTCACCGGCAGGCTCAGGCTCAGCCCGAGCAACACTTCGTCGAGGTCGCTTTTCAGGTCCAGTTTGCCGGAGCAGGTGAACCCGCCCGTTTTCTCGCTGCAAACGATCGAGACTCCGTAATAATCGGACAGAAGCCGGGCGACGGTTTCCAGTCTCTCTCTGTCGAAATAGTACAATCCCTCGATCCACGATGCGTATTTGCGGACGTCGACCTCTTCGACGCGCGTCTCTCCTCCCGCAACTTCATACATCTGCTTCGGTTCGAGCACCCTCTTGTTTCCGCCCGTGTTGTCCGCAACTTGTACGGACCCTTCCACCAGGACGACGCGTTCGAGTTTCCGGCTGTCGTATGCGCATACGTTGAAACGGGTTCCCATGACCTCGACGTTCAGCCCTTTGGTCCGCACGATGAACGGGCGGTCGTCGTGCACGACGTCGAGGAAAATTTCGCCGTCGACGTAGATTTCCCGCTGCTTGCCGGTAAATTCCGCCGGATAGACGATCCGTGTATTGGCATTGACCCACACTTTGGTCCCGTCGGAGAGGGTGAGGCGCGACATTTTGCCTTTCGGGATGATGAGCTGGTTGTATTTTGCCGATTCTTCCTTGGGTATCTGCGACTGACTTACCGTGATTTTTGAATCGTCGTAGCAGATTTCAGCCTCCTTGTCCGTGATGACCACGGTTTTGGCGTCCGACAGGATCAGTTTGGCCTCCCTGCTTTCGGTGGAGTCGGCTTTTGCGCAGGCGTATTCGTAGATTTCGACATGCCGCGCCCCGTCGTTCGACGGCCATAATGCGAACAGCAGCAGGACCGATGCAGCGACGGCCGCCGGATAGAGCATGTATTTCCAGCGGGGACGCCGTTCCGGTTTGTTCAGTCCCGTTTCCGCGGCGATATTCTCCCATAGCCGGGAAATCTCCTGATCGGTAATGAAAGGCAGGATTTCGTTCGAGGATTCGATATACCTCCGGGCAACGAAATACTCGCTGATATTGGGCGGATCGGACGCTACGAAGTCCTGCCAGAAAGCGACGCTTTCGCGTACGGGACTTTTCACGGATGCAACGAAAAAATCGTCCGACAGGAAGTCTTCGAGGGTAAAGAGTTTATAGTCTTTGTTGTCCATCCGGGCGTAGTTTTATACAGTAAACACTGCCGCCCGGATTTTATAATCACTTTTTCCGGAAATTAATTCAGATAATTTGTGCGGATTCGCTTCAAGGCCCGTTGGATGGTGTTCAGAACAGCCTGGTAACTCATATTCATGACGTCGGAAATCTCGCTGATGCTGAGATTGTCGATATACCGGTAATGCATGGCCTGCTTTTGCCGCGGTGTGAGGGTCGACATGATTTCGGCGACCCTGTTCTGCATGATCGTCTCCTCTTCCCGGATTTCGATTTTGCGGGATGCGTCTTCACAGACCTGCTCTTTCGCTTTTACGGCATCGTCGGAATTCCCCCCCCCTCCGAATCGGACTTTGTTTCGTTTCAGATTGTTTAATAGGCTGTTGCGCAGCGCCGCGAAAAGGTAGTATTTGATATTGTCGGTAGGGCGCAGGTTGCTTCGGTTGGAGTATATCTTGACGAAAACATCCTGAATGCAGTCTTTTACCAGTTCCCGGTCGCCGGTGAACTGTGACCCGTACATGAACAGCACGCGGACATATCTTTCGAAAATATGTGCATAAGCCTCCCGGTCTCCGTCGAGAAATCTGTTCCATACAGACGCATCGTCCTTGTCTCTCTTTATGTCCATGTTTTAACGCCGCGAGGTTTTTGGGATCGTATTTTAGGGGTTATTCTCCATTTTCAGCGCACAACCTGTCTACAATATTCGCAAAAATTCCCGTAATAAACAAGCGATTCGGCATGAACATCGTGAAATGGTCTCCGATTTTAACGCCGGCCGGACCGCTGCCGCCTTTCTGTTTCCTCCGCTTGTTTCATGGCCCCGAATCATAAAAAGGCACTCGTACGGAGTGCCTGAACGGTTTGTCGATAACGCCGGATCGTGGCTTGCCGGCAATTATTTATCGGTGCAGTATCTATTATTTGCCGATGCAGCATACCGAACAACCTGAATGTGAAAGAGTTGCGTTTTAAACGGTAGAAAAGCCTTTTCTCGCTTGTTTTTCAGGCCAAAAACCGTCCGTTTAGCCGCACTTTTCACTTGAATCAGAACCAATGGGAAAACTCCATTTTCCCGTCCGAAGTCCACCTGTTTTCTATCCGTTGCGAAGGTACGAAAATAAGTAGAATTTTCACCAACTGATGTCAACTAAAAACAAGATGCAGTCACGAAGATTTTGCAGCCAAAAGAAAAAACAGGCTGTATCATTGGTAGACTTCGGCAAATCGGCTGGTCTGTTTGGCGGAGCCATCTCTTTTCTTCCCTTAGTTCTGACTTTACTTTAATTGGCGTATATATGAATACGGGGATAAAGTAAAGGTGCTGATTTCATGGAAAAGTGTAGATTTTAAGCCTCAATTTTGATGGAAAAGTGTAGAACCGCTTAAATACCATATCTTCTATTCTTGCGATTTTTCACCTATAATACATCATTAAATAGATAAAAAGTAGTACATTTGCATATTATATGATATATTGAATATGGCAAAAAATACAATGGGCACCAAGTTGCCAAGAAAACTAGAGCAGAAGATGCAGATAGTGGGTGAGCAGATCAAACTGGCTAGACTGCGCAGGAATCTCAGCATGGCTCAGGTTGCCGAACGCGCAACCTGCTCACCGCTTACGGTTGGCCGGATAGAAAAGGGGGCACCGACAGTAGCTATCGGCATTTATCTCAGAGTTCTCTATGCGCTTCAACTGGATGATGATATACTTCTGCTTGCCAAAGAAGACGCGATGGGAAAGGCTTTACAGGATTTGAGTTTGAAAAAGCGAGAGAGAGCATCTAAAAAAGAATAAGCCATGAAACGACTATATGTGTTTGCTGACTTTGATTGGCTTAAAGAACCAAGGCTGATTGGAGAGCTGAGCTATGAATCACTTCGTGGCTCGGACAGTTATGGATTTTGCTATAGTGATGACTGGCTAAGGGACTATGGCAACTTGTTTCTTAGTGATGACTTGAATAACTATCCAGGGCAGCAATATACAGCTCCTGGCAAAGATATTTTCGGATGTTTTTCTGATGCCCTTCCAGACAGGTGGGGACGCACATTGATAAATCGCAGGGAACAGATTCTGGCGAAAGAGGAGAAGCGTCCAGTCCGCCGTCTTTCATCCTTTGACTATCTTGTCGGAATCGAAGACTACTCCCGCATGGGTGGGCTCCGTTTTAAGGACTCCTTGGACGGAGAATACATCAATGCAAGTGAAGCTCTACGAATTCCACCAATAACCGATATCCGAGAACTGATTGCTGCCAGTTCTGAGATCGAAAAAAGTGAAGAGGAGAACCACCTGCCTGAAAGACGCTGGATCGAGCAGCTTGTACAACCGGGTTCATCCCTTGGCGGGGCGCGTCCAAAGGCAAGCGTAATTGACGAGAACAAGATCCTGCATATAGCAAAGTTTCCGTCCCGCAAAGATGATTATGATACTGGGCTTTGGGAACATTTCTCACACCTATTGGCAAAGAAGGCCGGCATACACGCGGCAGAGACAAGAGTAATCTTCACAAACGACAAATACCATACATTGCTTTCCCGACGTTTTGACCGTACTACGGAAGGCCGTCGGATTCATTTCGCTTCCGCAATGACTTTATTGGGCCTTTCGGATGGAGATAATGCCGTTACAGGGCATGGTTATCTGGACATTGTGGATTTTATTCTTCAGAATTGCACCAACGTGGAAGCTAACCTGCAGGAGCTTTACCGTCGGGTGGCTTTTAATATCTGCATAGGTAACAGCGACGACCATTTCCGTAATCACGGCTTTATTTTAACAGCTAAGGGTTGGACATTGTCCCCGGCATACGACATGAATCCTACTTTAAATGAATACCAAAGTCTGCTCATCACTTCGGCATCAAATAAGGCTGATTTACACATTTTATTGAATGCTTGTGAAGATTATATGTTAGTGCGTAAGATGGCAGAAAATATCATCAGGGAAGTTATCAATGCTGTAAAGGATTGGCGAAGTCTGGCTGTACGACTTGGCATTTCCAAGAGAGAAATAGACTTGTTCTCTAGCGTTTTGGATAGTAGAGTATTAAATGTTTGAGTTTATAAATCTCGCAAATCTTATAATTTATGCCCTGTTCTTTCAATAGAATGGGGCATTTATATCAATCAACCATGTGTAATATGTTCTAATAATTGGCGAATTTCGCAAATATATTTTGTTTTTTATTCAAAATTAGGCTCATATCTCAATAAGTTTGATTACTTTTGCCTAATACTTAATTTAGGATAAATCCAAGATGGAAGAAAAAAGAGATATAAATCGGTTGAAAGTTGTTCTTGCCGAAAAGAAACGTACTAATAAATGGTTGGCTGAAACTTTAGGCAAAGACCAGGCAACCGTTTCCAAATGGTGCACGAATACCTCACAACCTTCACTGGAGATGCTGCTTAGAATAGCGGAGGTATTGGAGGTTGACATGAAAGACTTGTTGTGGCCGTTGAAAGAGTTGAAATGACAAATAAGTAGTCGGTGTATGGAGCAACCAAAATTGATAGACAATATCAACGAACGTGTGGTGGACGATTTGAAAGTTCGGTTATCTCAAGGGAGTCGTGTGTCGGTAGCTGCCGCTTCGTTTTCCATTTATGCGTTTGAGACCTTAAAGAAAGAACTTGAAGGAATAGATGAATTGCGTTTTATTTTCACCTCGCCCACATTCATCAAGGAGAAAACCAAGAAAGAGAAGAGGGAATATTACATTCCGAAACTCAATCGTGAACGTAACCTTTATGGAACGGACTTTGAGATAAGGCTTCGTAACCAGTTGTCGCAGAAAGCCATTGCCAAGGAATGCGCAGACTGGATTCGCCGGAAAGTGAAGTTCCGCTCCAACTCCTCACAAGAGCAGATGGGCGGTTTCCTACATCTTGCAAATGCTTCTGAATATGTTTATCTGCCATTTAACGAGTTTACCACGACTCAGTTAGGATGTGAGCGAGGCAACGAGATATATAGTATGGTCAACGTACTTCCTTCGCCTACAGCCGAGGCTTATCTTAGAATCTTCAATGAGCAATGGGAGAACGAGGCAAAGTTTTGCGATGTGACCGACCGAGTGCTTGAATACATTGAGACAGTTTATCAGGAGAATGCACCGGAGTATATCTATTTCATTGCCCTATATAATATCTTTAATGAGTTCTTGGAGGATATTTCCGAGGATGTGTTGCCCAACGAGCGCACAGGCTTCAAGCAGAGTATCATTTGGAATAAACTGTATAACTTTCAACGTGATGCTGCCTTGGCCATCATCAATAAATTAGAAAAATATAATGGTTGCATATTAGCCGATAGCGTTGGTCTTGGCAAAACGTTCACGGCGTTAGCCGTTATCAAATATTATGAGAACCGCAACAAGTCGGTTTTGGTGCTTTGTCCCAAAAAGTTGAATGATAACTGGCAGACTTTCCGTGCCAACTACAAGAACAATCCTATAGCCGCTGACCGTTTACGCTATGATATTCTTTTTCACTCAGATCTCTCGCGTGATCGTGGATTAAGCAATGGGCTTGATTTGGAGCATATCAACTGGAGTAATTACGACCTTATAGTAATAGATGAAAGCCATAACTTCCGCAACGGCGGCAATGTGGACGAAGATGAAGAAGAGAATTTCGACACCAATCGTAAAGAGAACCGTTACGAACGGTTGATGAATCGTGTGATTCGCCAAGGAGTCAAGACCAAAGTGCTGATGTTGAGTGCCACACCGGTGAACAATCGTTTCAATGACCTTAAAAACCAGCTTCAGTTGGCTTACGAGGGGCGAGCAGACAATATCAACGCTGAGTTGGATATTGACCGTGGCATCGATGAGATATTCCGCAATGCCCAAACCGTTTATAACAAGTGGGTGAAACTTGATGCGGAAGAACGTACCACAGAGCGATTGCTCCGTGACCTTAGCTATGACTTCTTCCAAATGCTTGATGCCGTTACAATAGCACGTAGCCGTAGCCATATTGTAAAGTATTACGACACACGGGACATCGGCGATTTTCCCAAGCGGTTACCGCCTATTTCACGCCGTCCGAAACTGACAGACCTCAGTAGTGCCATCAACTTTAAGGATATTGCACAGCAGCTTGAACTTCTGAACCTCGCCATATATACACCATCGTTGTATCTTTTGGCGAGTGCCAAAGACAACTACGCCATAGATTTTGAAGGCAATGGCAGTATTACCATTGACGGGCGTGAGAAAGGTTTGCGCAAACTTATGGCTACTAATCTTTTGAAGCGTTTGGAGAGTAGTGTAAATTCGTTCCGTTTGACATTGGGACGCATCAAAGAATATATCACCACTACGATAGAAATGATAGATGTCTATGAATTGAAACGAGGCAACGCTACGATTGATGTGAGTGAGTTTTCTGATGAAGATTGGGATAGTACAGACAGTGAAGCAGACCCATTTGCCACAAAAAAATCAAAGATTAGCTTGGCGGACATGGACTATGTAAGCTGGCGACGTGATTTGCAAGCGGACCTTGAAAGCCTGGAATTGCTTCTTATCATGCTGCAAGATATTACTCCGCAGCACGACAGCAAATTACAAATGCTCATATCCGACTTAAAGGAAAAGTTTGAGCATCCCATTAACGAAGGTAATAAGAAAGTGTTGATATTTACCGCTTTTGCCGACACCGCCGATTATCTCTACACCAACCTTGCAGAAGGCATTAAGCGAGAATGTGGCCTGAATGTGGCCCTTATCACTGGTACGACGGACGGGCGATGTACTATTCCAAAGATGCCATTGAGCTTCAACAATGTGCTGACTTATTTTTCTCCTTTGTCGAAAGACCGTGCAGCAATATTTCCCGATGCCAAAGAAGAAATAGATGTGCTGATTGCCACCGACTGTATCAGTGAAGGGCAAAACTTGCAGGATTGTGATTATCTTGTCAATTATGACATCCATTGGAATCCGGTGCGTATCATTCAGCGTTTCGGTCGTATTGATCGTATTGGTTCACGAAATAAAAAAATACAGCTGGTTAATTATTGGCCGGATATGGAGCTTGACGACTATATTAAACTTAAAGGGAGGGTGGAAAGTCGTATGAAAGTGACCGTCCTCACAGCTACGGGGAATGGCAATCCGTTGACTAATGGTGAAGAAGCCGACCTTGAATATCGTTGCAAGCAATTAAAAAGGTTGCAAGAAGAAGTCGTGGATATAGAAGAAATGGATACAGGTATCAACATCATGGACTTGGGCTTAAACGAGTTCCGCCTTGACCTGCTTTCATATATTAAAGAACACCCCGATGTAGAACATGCTCCATTTGGAATGAGTGCTATAGTAGCAAGTTCTTCAATGGCAAAACCTGGCGTGATATTTATTTTGAAGAATCGGAACAATTCTGTCAATATTGATCGCAAGAATTTGCTTCATCCGTTCTATATGATATATGTGGAGGAAGATGGAAATGTTGTAATAGACCATTTGCATCCGAAACAGTTACTTGACACAATGCGTCATCTTTGCAAAGGTAAAGTCGACTACAACCATAAACTTTGTGCTGCGCTCAATCGCGAGACTTCGGATGGCCGACAAATGGCAAAGTATAGCCGCCTGCTCCAAGATGCTATAGCCGGCATTGTTGAGATAAAACAAGAAAATGATGTTCTTAGCCTTTTTTCCGAAGGTGAAACTACGGCCTTGCGAGGTGATGTGACGGGACTTGATGATTTTGAGTTGATTGCATTTCTGATAATCAAGGAGGAAAGCTTATGATTGAAAGTCTGTTTCCCACTCCGACACTTGTAGGTCGTCCTGTCCCCAAGAAAACATTCATCGAGCGGTTGGGAGCCAATGCGCGGCTAAAAGGAATTTTTACCAATTATATAGAGCGCATTACTTGGGTAGCCAAACTTGCACCGTCCACCATCCATGTGGCTGATGGTCAAGTGGTGCACGAAATTACTGTCTTCGAGATAGCCATGAAAGTAAAGGATTGCCCCACTGATTTGTTTGCCTTCATTGACACATGGATGCCCCGACACTTGCTGTTTGCCTTGGAATATGCCGGACAAATCAGCCTGCTCATTCACTACAAAGAGCCATCAGGGGCTACCACAGGGCAGAAATACCGCATTGTTCGTGCTTATCAAACGGCTTGGCAAGATGCGGACAGTGTGCTGCTTTCCCTGCAAGGGCTGTCTATGGATGCCATTTATGATAACTTTGTGCTCCAAATAGCAGGAGGTCTAATTACATCTTCTGCAACCAACTTGCGGCAAGCCATTGAGGAAACTGCCAAAATGGAGGATCTACAGGGCAAAATAGCCACACTCGAAAAACGCATGACTATAGAGAGGCAACCGCAGAAAAAATTTGCATTACATCAAGAAATACTTAAACTGAGAAAACAATTATGAGTATATCGACGCTTAATAGTGAGATAACAAGGTTGACAAACGATATTGTCACCTTGCAAAACAAATTGGCTCGTGAAAAGAAAAACGAGTCCGACAAGCGTGTAAAAATAGCTAATATCAAAAAAACGATAACTAAGAATACTTCAGCAGGTACACTTTCTTCAAAGATGAAGCAGTGTGAACAGTTGGAAAAAGAGATTACGGAATCTGTCAAGAAGCAGGCAAAATTACAGAAAGACATCGCGGATAAACAGAAACGATTGAATGACAAATCAGTTTCTCTGCTTAAGGAACAACAAAAAGAACAGAAAAATCAGCAATCAAATCAACAGAAAATCATTAAATCTTATGAGGCTAAAATCAATAGCCTACAAAATACTGTAGATGACCTGCTTGCTCCAGTTGCTGCAAGTATCAAAGAATCTGTTCAAACAGATGATGATACGGAATACGATGTGTTCATTTCCTATGCGAGCGAGGATGCCGATTTTGTTGATTCACTGGAGAAGGAACTTCATGATTTTGGTATTAAAGTATGGAGGGATAAACTTTCCATTAGTTGGGGAGATAGTATTAGAAAGAGTATTGACCGGGGCTTGTTAAAGTCCAAATTCGCAATAGTTGTTCTCTCTAAAAGCTATATGGGTAAGTATTGGACTGGCTATGAATTTGACGGTATTCTCAATCTTGAAACGACAACTAGGAAAGTATTTCTGCCTATATGGCATAATGTGACTGTGGATGATGTCAAAGCATTCAGCCCATCTATAGCTGGAAGAAAGGCATTTGAAACAAAATCGATTACTGCATACGGAATTGCAGAAAAACTGAAAGAAATATTGGACGAAAATAAATAAGACAACAATGGATAAATTAAAAATGACTACTGCCGACGGAGTGCAGGACAATGTGGAAAAGATTGCCTTGCTGTTCCCTGACTGTGTAACCGAAACTCGCGATAATAACACGGGAAGATTGGTGCATAAGGTGGATTTCGACAAGTTGCGGCAGGAACTTTCCAGTAGCATCGTGTCAGACCGCGAGGAACGCTACCAGTTCACTTGGCCCGACAAGAGCAAGGCTATTCTCTTAGCCAATGCTCCCGCCAATGCCGCACTTCGCTCCTGCCGCGAAGAAAGTGTGGACTTCGACAATACGAGGAACCTCTATATCGAGGGGGACAACCTCGATGTGCTTAAATGCCTTAAAGAAACTTATCTGCACCAAGTGAAGATGATTTATATCGACCCGCCTTATAATACGGGCAGTGACTTCGTGTATGAGGATGATTTTGCTGATTCGGTAGATGGCTACCGAGCACGGTCAGGACAGTATGATGAGCAGGGCAACCGCCTTGTAACCAATGCAGAGAGTAACGGACGTTTCCACACAGATTGGCTCAATATGATTTATCCGCGCTTGAAAGTGGCTCGCGACTTGCTTACCGAAGATGGGGTGATATTCATTTCCATCGATGACCATGAGGTGGATAATCTGAAAAAAGTATGCAATGAAATTTTTGGAGAAAAGAATTTTGTTGCACAACTTGTTTGGGAAAGAGCTTATTCGCCAAAAAATGATGCGCGATTTATTTCAAACAGCCATGACTATATATTGATGTATGCAAGAAGCATTAATGATTTTACGATAGGTAGATTGGAAAGAACTGAGGAAGCAAATGCAAGATATTCTAATCCTGATAATGACCCAAGAGGTGATTGGAAGCCAAGTGATATGTCTGTAAAAACATATAATGCAGATTGTGATTATCCTATCACGACCCCTTCGGGGCGTGTCGTAGAGCCTCCAGCAGGACGCTGCTGGAGTCTCTCGCCGAAAGCTTTCGGCGAGAGACTCCGCGACAACAGAATCTGGTTTGGAGCAGATGGTAATAGCGTGCCATGCATCAAGCGATTTCTTTCCGAATTGAAATATGATGGAATGGCTCCAACTTCAATATTGTTTTATAAAGAGGTTGGCCATAGTCAGGAAGGGGCAAAAGAGGTAGTTGCGCTTTTTGGTGACAAAGGAGTGTTCGATGGCCCTAAGCCTGTCAGATTACTACAACGTCTGATTACATTGGCTAATCTAAATGATGATTCGATTGTTCTTGACTTCTTTTCCGGTTCAGCTACTACTGCCCATGCATTGATGAAAACCAATGCAGAGAAAGACACGCATTGCAAATTTATTTTAGTGCAATTGCCCGAAGAAGTCAGTGATACAAAGAAAGACCAAGGTTATAAGACCATTTGTGAGATAGGCAAAGAGCGAATTCGTCGTGCAGGAAAGAAGATAAAGGAAGAATCCCCCTTAACTACGCAAGACCTCGATATTGGCTTCCGCGTGCTGAAACTCGACAGTACCAACATGGAGGACATCTATTATGCGCCAAGCGACATCAATCAGGCCAACCTTTTCTCACTTGTAGACAACGTGAAGCCCGACCGGACGGCGGAAGACCTGCTCTTCCAAGTGATGCTGGAACTTGGGGCTACGCTTGATAGTGAGATTGAACACAGCTTGGTAGATGGAAAAACGGTATGGAATGTGGCCGATGGCTACATCGTGGCTTGCTTCGATAAGGATGTGACCGACGATGTGGTGAAAGTCATCGCCAAGATGCAGCCGCAGTATGCCGTATTGCGCGATACGTCAATGGCCAACGACAGCACCGCCACCAACTTTGAACAGATATTCAAGACTTATTCACCAAACACTACGACCAAAATACTGTAAGCACATGAAACTGCAATTTAAGATACAACAATACCAAACCGATGCGGTAGAAAGCATAGTCAAGGTGTTTGCAGGGCAGCCCAACAACGGACTGCTCACCTATAAGGTAGACCAAGGCAAGGTATACGTAGTGGCCGGTGGAAAAAAGATTGAGGTTAAGAACCTTGGTCTTGACCAAGATGACACCGGATATAAAAACAGCGACATTGTGCTTGATGACCAGCATTTGCTCGAAAATATCCACCTCGTGCAGACTCAAAATAACATACATCTTTCCAATGAACTGGTTCATAAGTTGGGCCGTTGTCAATTAGACGTGGAAATGGAAACTGGTACAGGCAAAACATATGTTTACATAAAAACCATGTTTGAATTGAATCAGCTTTATGGCTGGACAAAGTTCATTGTGGTGGTGCCATCCATTGCCATACGTGAGGGAGTAATGAAAAGTTTTGATATTACATCCGATCACTTCATGGAACTCTATGGTAAGCGGGCACGGTATTTTATTTACAACAGTGACAATCTGTCGCAGATAGACAGCTATTCGCAAAGTGCCGACATCAACGTAATGATTATCAACACGCAAGCCTTCAATACCTCGCTGAAAGAAGGGGCGAAGAACAAGGCTGCACGCATCATATACGACAAGCGCGATGAGTTTGGATCACGCCGACCCATTGATGTGATAGCAGCCAACCATCCGATTATTATACTTGACGAACCGCAGAAGATGGGTGGCGCTGCTACGCAGACGGCCCTTAAACGTTTCAACCCACTCTTTACACTCAACTATTCGGCCACGCACAAGGAGAGCCACAACCCGGTTTACGTATTGGATGCACTGGATGCCTACAACCAGAAGCTCGTAAAACAGATAGAGGTCGTAGGCTTTGAATTGAAAAACCTTAAAGGTACAGACGGTTATTTGTTCCTTCAAGAAATTGTGCTTTCCAAGAATAAAGCTCCGCAAGCCAGGTTTGAGTTTGAGCAACAAAGTACGACTGGGAGCATCAAGCGCACGTCAAAGCTATTTTCCGTGAATGATAGCATCTACTACGCTTCCGGGCAAATGGGACAATACGAAGGGCTGACCATCGCAGACATCCATGTGGACTCATACCGTGCGGAATTGAGCAAGGTGGTATTCACTAATGGAATGGAGATGCACGTAAAAGACATCACGGGCAATGTGGAAGCCGACCACAAGGCCCGCATACAGATTCGCGAAACCATACGTGCTCATTTCCAAAAAGAAAGCCGGTTGTTCCATCGTGGTATCAAGTGCTTGTCGCTTTTCTTTCTCGATGAAGTGAGAAACTATCGCCAATATGATGCAGAAGGCAACCAGCTGCTTGGGCGTTATGGCGAGATATTTGAACAAGAGTACAAAGTTGCATTGAACGAGGCTCAAAACATGTTTGACCCGGAATATATGTCCTATCTTGGCAGTATTTCGGCAAGCAGAACCCATGCCGGTTATTTCTCTATAGACAAGAAAGGTCACGCCGTGAACAGCGAGGTGAAACGGGGTACGGATATGAGCGATGACATTTCGGCCTATGACCTTATTCTGAAGAATAAGGAAAGGTTATTGAGTCTTGACGAGCCTGTGCGCTTCATCTTTTCGCACTCTGCTCTGCGTGAAGGCTGGGACAACCCGAATGTGTTCCAGATATGTTCGCTCCGTCAGTCAAATAGTGTCAGCCAAAAGCGTCAGGAGGTGGGACGCGGACTGCGACTTTGCGTGGATTCGCATGGCGTAAGGCAAGACAACGATGTGCTGCCTGACGAGGTACATAAGATAAATGTGTTGACAGTTATCGCCTCTGAAGGTTATGCCACATTCGCTGCAGACCTTCAGAAAGACATTCGTGTTGACCTGTATGACCGTCCCACAAAGGCAGATGTCGATTTCTTTATGGACAAAGTAGTGAAATGCGCAGATGGCACTACACACGCGCTTAATAAAGAAGAGGCACAAGACATCTATTTCACGCTTCGCATGAACGGATACATAGATAAGAAGGGCGAAGTAATGCCCGCATTTCGTGAGGATTTGGCTAATGGAACCCTCAAAGCATTCGAGGGGGAATTGGCTGCATATACCAAACAAATACACAAGCTGGTACAAAGCGTCTTTGACCCGTCCGCATTGGATGACCTTGTAAAGAATGCCACCAAACCTCAGACACCGGAAAACAAACTGAACGAGAATTTCTCGAAAAAAGAGTTCCAGGAACTGTGGCGGCGCATCAACCACAAGTATGCCTACGTCGTGGACTTCAACAGCGAGGAACTGATAGAGAAAGCATACACACATATCAACGCCGAATTACACGTGTCGAAGTTGCGATATGTAGTCACCCGTGGCCGTCAGAAAGACGAAATAACCCACGAGGAGATGAAGCAAGGCGAGATGTTGCAACAGAACGAACAGGAGCAGGTGGTATTGCGAACCGATACAAGTAGTCACGTGAAGTACGATCTGTTGGGCAAGATTGCAGCCAACACCAAGCTCACGCGCCTCACGGTGGCCACCATTCTGTCAAAGATAAGTGCTGAGAAGTTCAATATGTTCAAGTCCAACCCCGAAGAGTTCATAGCCAAAGTAAGCCGTATCATACGCGAACAAAAGGCAACTGTCATTGTGGAACATATCAGTTACAATCAAATCGACGGCTCGTATGCTGCCGACATTTTCACCCAAGAAAAGCACACGGACTACGACCGTGCCTATCAGGGAAAGAAGAGCATTATGGACTATGTGTTTACCGACGGTACGGCAGAAAAAAGTAAAGAGCGTGTGTTTGTAGAGAATCTCGACACGGCCAAAGAAGTCTGCGTGTATGCCAAATTACCTAAAGGATTCCATATTCCTACACCCTTAGGAAACTATTCGCCAGACTGGGCCATTGCTTTCCAGGAAGGTTCTGTGAAGCATGTCTATTTCGTGGCGGAAACGAAAGGTTCCATGTCTGACCTTGAACTGCGGGAGATAGAAAAAGGAAAGATTGCTTGTGCCGAGAAGCTTTTTGAACAGATGTCCACAGCGGATGTCGTATATGGCAAAGTGGATAGCTTTGACACATTAATGGAATTGGTTCAATAAATAATTGGAAATCAAGCGATTAAAATAATATCGATATAGTATTATGACCATTAAAGAATTAAAACGGAATATTTTACAGTCCTTATATAATAGGTATAAGGATGATAAATCTACGAATATTGGCCTTAAGGATTTATGTGCACAAGAGAATTTGATTTTCGATTCTCCAAAACAAGTTGCTGATGCAGCAGAAGGTCTTAAGGAAGATGGTTATATTAAATTAACGATGTATATTGGTGGGGATGGATTGATTACCGGCTTAACTCCATCTGGAATAGAATATGTGGAAGAAAACCTACTTGCCAAAGAAGATTTGGTGTCAGATGGACTTGCTGATACAGCAAAGATGGTACAATCAGGGATGAAAATCAATGTTGATCTCCCAGATACAGAAAGAGATGAAGGCAATAATCAATCTCCAAAGAGCTCAAAAAAATCTGTCACCTTATTTAAGACTCGTGAAAAATTCAAAGATATTGTAGATGCAAATGTTACGCCGTGTTTTGGAATAAAAGCTGTTACAGATTGTTTTGCAAAACAATTGGATAAGATTGCAACTTCTAAGACTGAATCAACAAGAATGTTGGGTATATTTGGTCCATGGGGACGTGGCAAAACTTATTTCTTTAAGCAACTTAAGGCAGATTTGGAGGATAAACAAAGACATACGCTCAAATATAAAATTGTAGAATTTAACGCTTGGAAGTATCAAGACACTCCTGCATTGTGGGCATATTTGTATGAAACTATTTATAAATCATCTTCTTGGCTGGAGAAGACCATAAATTTTATACGTCAAACGATTCAAATAAATGATGTTATAATTTATTTTCTTATTTTAGTAACAGGATGGCTTATAGGTTGGTTTGTTTCTGAACATTCCAATAATGTAATTAGAGAATTTTTAGTTTCTATAAAAATCCCTGCATCTGCTATTTACTTGTTTTCAGGTATTGCATATACGTTAGTTGAAAAGCCTGTAACAGTACGACGTATTATAAAAAGATATACAAGTAGAGAATCATATAAAAATTACTTGGGTATTCAAAATGAAATAGAGGAAAATCTGCAAAAACTTCTGCAATCTATGGTTTTGTGCCCTTCAAAATCTCGTGTAATTCTTTACGTTGATGATATAGACAGATGTCCATCACGTAAAATGGTTAGTCTTATAGAGGCATTAAGAACCGTTCTTGAAAATCCCAAAATTCAAGAACGACTTATAGTGATATGTAGTATTGATGAGAAGAAACTGCTCCAGTCCTATAAGCAAGAACTTATAGCCAATGGCTTCAATCAAGAACAATCAAATCAATTATCAAGGGAACAATTAGACAAACTATTTCTTTTCGGCATTAAATTAGCCGATCTTGATTCAACACAATTACAAGAATATCTGGAAACATTAATTGAGAATTCTAATTCTGAAAATAAGACAAACACACCAAATGAACAAAAGGAAGAAATACCATTTAGTACAGCTCGTCAAAAGGGAGCATTCGTTCCCACTAATGCTTCGGAGGAAATACCAGAACTGAATGATGAAAGAATAGAAAGTCTATTTAAAGATTATTTTGTAAGTCATCGTAATTTGAGGACTATAACACCTCGAAAAATACGTATAATGTATTATCAAGTGTTATTTGCTTTAAGTCTTTCATCAAAAAGGGGAAATGGGGAAGGTGCTTTTACTGATCAATTAGTAGAAATTATGCTCAATAAATATATGGAAATGGAATATGATGAAGACATAGAGAAAGCTATGTCTGATATAATTGAAATGGCTGTACCATATTGATTATTATGCCAATGGCTTAATATCATAGTCATAAAATTCATCATAAATCAAGCTATAATTATGGATGTGCAAAAGTGCATGATAGTAGATCTGGAGCGACGCGATGACAAGCGGAAGTTCATCACCGAACAAGTCGCTTCGATAAGCGAGAACAAAAACGGGCTTTGGACGGTGCGGTTCTCGTCCTCGCCCCGTGTGTTCAATTACAATCACTCCAGGCTGCTTTATCTCACGCATCCGGAAGCGATAGATTTTTTGGAAAAAGGTTTGTATGTCAGGAACAAGCATATTACGGACATAAGCGAGTTGCTTCGCTTCACTGATGGTCGGCATACTTTTTACCGAGTGACTTACGCCAACGGCTATTCTGAAAACCTTGATGGCAATGAGGTGTATGTAACCCGTACACCAATTGATAAAAATGGAGGTTCTACTTGGGATTATCTGCGTAAATTGGCCGCTGAGACGGGTCTGACAACTGAGGATGACGAGAATATTTTGTTCCGGCAATATGACTTGGTGGACTTGAAGCGTGACAACGTGCCTTTGGCGCAGTATCTTGGTGACAAAACAAAGTTGGCGGTCTATCGTGAGCCTAAACAGATATTTTATCCTTTCGGTTGCAATGCAAGTCAGAAAGTAGCCGTGGAAGCTGCATTGACGCATCAGGTAAGCATCATCCAAGGCCCTCCGGGTACAGGCAAGACACAGACCATTCTGAACATCATAGCCAATCTGCTGTTGGCCGACAAAACTGTGTTGGTGGTGTCGAACAACAATTCTGCCGTTGAGAATGTGGCGGAAAAACTCGCAGGGGAAAGTCTTGACTTTATCGTAGCGAAATTGGGCAGCGTGCTGAATAGGGAGGCTTTTATTGCCAATCAACCTGATTATCCGGATATGAGCGATTGGACGATAGAAGAAGAGCCTGTAAGACAGCAAGCACAAAATTCACTTCATTCCGTAACTCAAGGATTTGATGCACAAACACGCCAAGCCCAGTTGAAGGCAGAATATGATGCTTTGTTGAAAGAAACAAAGTACAATGACATGCTTCAGCAGAAATCTTCCGGCAACGAGTGGCTGAACGGCAAACGTTCTTCCAAACTGATGAAACTGCTCAATCTTTATCAACTGAAGATAGAAGACAGACCTAAACCTGACCTTTGGTTTCGGTTGAAGTGGACGTTTTCATTGGGCACAAGGATGTTCTCGTTTCTCGGAGGTAAACCATCAGAAGTGGTTGCGAGCTTGGAATCGGCCTATTATGTTTCCCGTAAGACTGAAATAGAGCAAGAGTTGGATGCCATTGTCACAACGTTGCAATCTATCGACATCAAACGGTGTACGGCGGAATTGCGTTCCGCATCTCTCTTGGTGTTGAAAAGCAAGATGGCCAAACGCTATCAAGCCTCCAAAAGGACGCGATTCGCCATCAAAGACATAAAACCGAAAACCGAGGAGTTTTTGAAAGAATATCCGGTCGTGCTCAGCACTACTTATTCCGCCAAAAGTTGCATCAGCAAGGATATGGTCTTTGACTATGTGATTATGGATGAGGCATCACAGGTGGACATAAAGACTGGTGCGTTGGCGTTGTCTTGTGCCATGAATGCCGTAATCGTGGGTGATGACAAACAGCTTCCTAACGTGGTCAGTAGGGAAGAAGCACAGGCATTGAACGCCATCCAGTCTATGTACAATGTCGATGACAGATACAATGCCGTCACGCACAGTTTCCTGCAATCTTGTGTGGAGGTGTTCAAGGACGCACCAGTAACGCTGCTCCGTGAGCATTATCGTTGCCATCCGAAAATAATCGAGTTCTGCAATCAAAAGTTTTATGATGGCGAGTTGGTGGCCATGACCACAGACTACGGCGAGGATAAGGTGTTACAGGTGGTGCGGACAGTCAAAGGAAATCATGCCCGAGGGCATTTCAACCAACGTGAGATTGATGTGATAACCCAAGAAGTGATGCCTGAATATGCGGATATGGGCACTATGGGCATCATTACTCCTTATCGTACACAAGCTGAGGAAATCAACAAAGCTATTGGAGCTGATATTGCCAGTACGGTGCATAAGTATCAGGGTCGTGAGTGTGACACCATTATTATGAGTACAGTAGATAACGCTCCAACAGAGTTCTCTGATGACCCCAATTTGCTTAATGTGGCAATCTCTCGTGCCAAGACCCATTTGTGCATAGTGACCAATGGCAACGATATGCCACAGAACACGAACTTGGCCCAACTCATCGCATACATCCAGTATAACAACTTTAAAGTGAAGGAAAGTAGACTCCATTCGGTGTTTGATTTGCTATACAAGCAATATACGGCAGAACGGTTGGCATACGAACAGACTCATCCGGTCGTATCAGGATACCTGTCTGAGAAGCTTTTATATGATCTGTTGGTCAAAGGCATAGCCAAGTTAGGATTAGCAAATACAGAAATCTTGTGCCATTATCCCCTGGCAAGATTGATTGCAGATTGGGATGCATTGGACGAACAGGAAAAGGTATTTGCTGGAAGTCCTCTTGCACACGTAGATTTCTTGATTTACAATTCCCTCACCAAACGGCCGCTTCAGACAATCGAGGTAGATGGTTGGCATTTTCATGAAGAGAGTGAAGTCCAACAATTGCGTGATGCTCTCAAAGACCAAATACTCATGAAATTTGGATTGTGTCCGCATCGTATTTCCACAACGGATACGGTGAATGATGAAACGGTTATGAAGATGCTCCAGGCAATATTATAAAAGGATAAATTTTCCAGATTTAATCTGATTTTTCATCTGTCCCCAGTGCGCTACAAGCCAAGCATAGATTGATTAAACTGGTCGGCAGCATATTGGACATACTAAACGATACGCGATAATTGATGTTGCCGGAGAGTGAGCTCTTGTTTGCCTGATTTTCAAGATGGATTGTTGCTGAGATTATCCAGTCAAGGAAATCATGTTTGCCAGAATACATGATAGCAGTTTGCCATAGCATGAAGCATTTTTTGTAAGTGAGTATGTGGTATGCTTATTGGACATTCGTAACTTGATTCTGATAGTGAGTTTGGCTATGGACATGACGAATCAAACTCAAAAATAGGGGATACAAAATCAACAATATGTCCAATAGCCAAAGCATGGGACTGTCCGATATTCTGCCGAAAGGATTCAAGAGTTTTGGTTCTAGACCTCGCATTTAGGAATCGTAGGCTTACCCTAGTTTCACATGATGTGTTTTTGCGCCAGCCATAACTATTGCCTCAAATCATAACTTGGTTAAAGTCCTATCTGATTCTTCTGCGGGAACTATATGCATAAAGCAAATATTATAGTTGGCTACAAAAGAGATAGAATTTATCGTGCTATGTCCAATCCCTACAGTGATTTTCCCGTGCCCAGCTTGCTGTTTTAAGTGGCACTCATCCCGCTGCCGAAAGGCGAGTGGGGTATTAGGCTCCCCATAGGGTTTACTACTGGCAGACGGGCAAGCCCGGCATGGAGTATAGCTTCACTTCAAATAGTGCAGATGCTGTCCGGTTTCCAGTGTACATACAAAAGGAAGTATGGCAGATTGCACCTGTATGATGAAACCTGCCATAGCTTTGCTTTATTCCCATATCTACACCCCGGCATTAAAGTAAAGCCGGGAAATGTCACAGAAAAATGTCACACCGGGATTTAATGGCATAGTGGCTCAATAATGGAAATCCCGGTTGAATTTGTATTCTTTCCCTTCTTTTACGACCATCCGCTTGTTGCATAGGAACTTTGCCAATTCCACCGTCTTGTTGTACCCCAATTTTATCCCTAGCCGTCCATAGCAATCTTTCAGCTTCTCAAGGTAGCCGTTATAGCCGCTGATGTTCCCGTCCTCAAAAGCGGCGTTTAATGCGGAACGGTGCGAATCCTCAGGTATTTCCCTGTACGGGTCGAACGGTTCCTTAGGCGGGCGTCCTGGCTGCCTTTTCTGGGGCTGATATGACTCCACCAGTTCGGGTAGGGAATCATCGTTTACCCGGAAGGCAAACGGTTCAAACTCACGGTCACGGCTGTGTATGACTTCCACCACGCTTATGGACTTGTCGTCTTTGTCTGGCTCTATCTGCATGACGGTTTCCGCCTTGTTGTTCAGTTCCGTGCCGACATGACCGCGTGCGTGTTCGTCATTCTTGTTCTGATGCAGGACGGTATGGATGTGTATCTGCCTGT
>OGEP01000658.1_pt1 | contig 47898 bp, 52 predicted proteins | sample 1570721 | NCBI WGS metagenome assembly OGEP01 (sample SAMEA2582131, study PRJEB24529) | metagenome | biome: Human gut stool | place: China | collected 2011 | reverse complement strand
TTCCAGTGCAATGCCAAATTCGGGATGCGTTGCCGTATTCGGCCTGACTTCACTGGTTTCCTCCATTTGAATCACAAATGCAATCAAATCATAACGAGTCTTTCGATTTGGATTCTTTTCTATGCAATCTTCTAAAATCACTTCCGCCCCTGGCAACAGTAATTCACGACAACAATTTCATGTGCCGTTTCCTATTATCTGATGATTTTTAAGTGCTGAAGCATACATTATTACACAACAGGATTCACTGGCAACGGTCTGTGCTTTGCAGTATAATAATCGCAATCAATTCGAATCACACTAACAATTGAAACCAATTTCTCATTAAACTCAAAATCCATACCGGTTTGTGTTTTCATTAATGCCCTCAATGCCCTGATTTTTTCTTTCGGTGTTTCCACAATCTTTGCCGTTCCAAATCCATCAAAAGAATAGTAGCTGCATCCATATTGGCAGGCTACTTTACCTGAAAATGGCTGTACATCACACTCAATTTGAACGCAACAATCAGAATTATTTCTGATAATGTCAAGTTTACGCCCCTCTAACGCCCCATGCAAATAAAATACGAGCTTTTCTCCTTCAAAAACATAGCCATAGTTCATAGGAACTATGTATGGCCTTCCTTGATCCACTAAAGCGAGATGCAAAACCTTGCCAGAATCAAGGATATGCATGATTTCACTATGTTCTGTTACCTCTCTGTCTCTTCTTCGCATACGTATCCTCCATAACCGGAAGTTGTTATTGTAAATCATTTTTTGATATTTCAATCGATGGATAGTGCTCTAAACTTGTTAAGTCAACATCTAATGGAGTAACGTATTCCATATAAAATTTTTCAGGATTTTTATCTTGCAATTTTTTAAGTTTATTCTTAATTTTTTCCTCCTCTGTAGAAACAAAAACCACTGATACTACTCCTACTTTTTCACTTGGATTCATTCTGCTATCTTCAACATTTCCACATAAAATCATTCTAACTGTATTCATAATAATCCTCCTCCACATATAACTTCCGATTGTTCTATTTCTTCCTTTTCTGATTTGAAATACTTTTTTACTTCTTTCACCAGCAACACAATTAACCATTTAATTTCTGGAACATTTTTCTGCATCAATTGCAAGTACAAACATCAACGCGTCTAATGCATTTTCCGGATCCTGTACATCAATAACATAAGTGTCAGTCATACGAAGCAATTCTTTACTTATTTTTGCTATCTGATAACCGCTTCGATCAAGAATACTATAATCCCATTCCATAATGGTTCCTTATGCGTCTGATCTGGAGTATGCATTTTTCATCTGATTGCTCAGCTCATACAATACTTTATTCAATGTATCCTGCGTTTCTTTTTTTACCATGTCAGCAATCTTTTGATTTGCCTCCTGACGAAGCTGCATGCGTTTTTCTGCATCACTTTCTTTTGACAGAAGTTCATCATATTGATTGATATATTCGTGGCCTTTTGACATGACTCTTTCCTGATAACGTTCAATATGAAAAATGGATTTACTATAAGAAGCATCTGCCATGGCTGCGATCATCCTGCTTGCCCAGTAAAAATTATCTGTTGAAGCATCTCCGGTCGTATTGGAAAAATACTCCGGTACTTTCTCTACATCTGTGTAGAACGGTGCGGCTGTATTAAATACGTTTGAAGCAAATGCCACCCATTCGATTGCCCGGCTGTCTTCTTCTGCATCCGGTCTCATCTGAATGATTCCCAAGAAATCTGTCCGGTTTACACCAATTGCACGATATGCACCTTTCATGGATTTATCTCCATAAGATGCATACGGATCATACGGTGTTCCCTGAAAATGAGAAGAAAGAACGTATTTCACATCTTCGATCGTCACCTTTTTCTCCGGAACCATGCACCAAGGGATATCATCAGAAAGTGGTGTAAAATCCGCATCCGGTCCATCCCAGTTCATTGTACTCGGATTCAGGCAGCGTGCCATATACCATGCTCTCGGTGTATTGTATACATGATCGGAGTCATCATGGCTGCCAAAAATATCTCTTGGATTGAATGTTCCATCCTGTGAAAGGTTTAAATGATTTTTTTCAACAAATTCTTTCAAATCGGCGGAACACATATATTCTTTCTGGTTTGAAAGTGCATCCTCAAGATCGAACTGATCCATTCCAAACTGATTTGGCATCATGACATAAACATCATCCGGTACTTTGCGTGCGATCCAGTGATGGCCACCGATGGTCTCAAGCCACCATATCTCATCTGCATCCTGAAATGCAATTCCATTCATTTCATAAGTACCATACTGTTCTAACAGGCTGCCAAGACGTTTGACACCTTCCCTTGCACTATGTATGTATGGAAGTACAATGTATACAATATCCTCTTCCCCGATTCCTCCAGGAATTTCTTCTTTTCCGTCTTTTGCAGGCTGATATCTTACAAGCGGATCTGCACCAAGAACTCTTGGATTGGATGTGATCGTTTCCGTTGCTGTCATTCCGACATGCGCTTCATTCACTCCGCAGGCTGCCCAGATACCTTCGCCCTCTTCTGCATTTGGCATTGCAGTATAGCGCATCGGATTTTCCGGAAGCTCGATCTCTACGTGAGACAGAACCGATCTGTATTTTCTCGGCTGGTCTTCTGGATGAATGACTGCAAATTTTTTGGATGTGTAATGTCCGGAACCAGAATCATCATTTCTCGCGATTATGGTTGATCCATCATAACTTGCTTTTTTTCCTACTAAAATTGTTGTACATGGCATATTTATGTTCTCCCTTCTTTGACTATATGATTGTGATAATCATAACTATCTGAATAAACGTGTAGTAATTTCACCATATTTTTATTGAATTAAAATCATCGCACCTACCGCATTGTAGATTATATGTAGCACTACAGAACCCCATAAGCAGTTTGTTCTCTTATATACTGCATCGCAAAAGAAATGTAACATAATCAGACAGATTATGTACGTAAATGACAGCACATGAAATGTTATTATTCCCGAAACTACCCATCTTACCGGATAATGTATTAACAGGAATAAAAGTGAATTGATTATACTGATTACCAATTGGCTGTTTATCAGACCTGACATTCTTGTCTGTATATATCCTCTAAATAAAACCTCTTCCTCAAATCCGGCAACAATATATATCACCCAGTTTAAAAATAGTTGATTTATTGTAAATGAAATTGATTTTCCCTGAATTATATACAATAATATTTGTATGGCAAGAAGCAGAACTCCTCCTGCAATGCCTGATATAATACTTTTCTTCAGATTTTTTGCATGAATTCCTATGCTACTTATATTTTCTCTGCTGTTATGAAAAAAATATAAAAATAATATAGTGATAAGTAAAGGTATCCCTATTTGTGACAAATTTAACACATAAACATTTAAGTTTGTTGTATAGAGCCAGCCTTGAAAAAAGGCACTTCCAAGAATCAGACAATATACAATAATCGCCTTTCGTGCATCTCTTTTTTCATAGATTCTTAGATTATGCGAATAATCATCACTCACCCACTTCATGAAACTTCCTCCGGATTAATATATTTCGCAAAAAGAACTATCCTGCTGTAATGGAATTTTTTTCGCATCGATCCGCTCGATCCAGATATATGTCCGGTTCTGTAAAAAAATGATAAGCTGATCGATCAATTCTTCCTGACCTTCCACTTCCATTTCCACACTTCCGTCATATAAATTTTTCACCCAGCCGGTAAGTCCAAGCTGGTTTGCTTTCTGCACTGCATAATAACGGAAGCCTACTCCCTGGACGCGCCCGTAAAAAAAGATATGTTTGCGCACTTTTTCCTGTTTCATAGCTGTCTCCTCATCCTCTTACCATATCCGGATAATTTTTTATTTTTAAAATTTTAAAAGGTAAGCCGCATCTGATTCCAGACCACATTTCCATGAACGGATTCTGAAACGCCCTCGTTTTCAAATCCAAATTTTGCATAGTAATGCACCAGCCGGTCTTTGCACGTAAGGACAAGCCCTTTTCTTCCCTGGTCTTTTGCATCTGCAATCGCTCTTTTTAAAATTTCTCCCGCATAGCCGTGATTCCGGTATGCCGGAAGCGTATTTACACCAAATATCATCTGCCATGCTCCATCCTCATGATGCATGGATGCATTTTCATACATTTCATCTGTCAGATTTTCCTGATCTGTCACCATTCCATCAACAAATGCGATTAATGTATCATCTTCGAACATCAGCCAGAAATGATCTGCATAGTGTGAAAGCCGCTGCGCAAATTCCTCTTTTGTTGCCGCCTCTGCTGCCGGAAAGCATTCTTTTTCCACTGCCGCAATCTGGTCGATGTCTTGTAATGTTGCAGTTCTTATATTCATTTTCATCATCTCCTGTTTTTTTCCGGATTTATATCTAATGGTGTTTGTTCTGCAAATGTTATCTTTTTTTCCTAACATTCCTTCTCATTTTTTCTGGTACGGTAATCCGGAATTTTATAATATGCGGCTGCCTCTTCAAAATATTTTTCATCAATATGCGGCCACTTTGCCTGAACATTGTCCTCTAATGCAAGTTTTTCTGCCAACTCAACCATTTTGGCTGAACAGTCGATTCCAGTAAGGATGGTCAGAATGTTGCTGTTCACAAACCACGGTGCTATAGAAAGCAGACCGCCGGTGATCATATCCTGTGCAACTTTCTGATTGTCATAAGGTACTTTCAGAAATTGAGGTTTCCATATTGTTGTTCCATTTTCCACACCGGACTCTAACAATATGCACTGTGCATATCCGGCATCATCAATGGATATTCCAACACTTCCCGAATTAAAGTAATGTTTGTTTTTGTATGTCATCTCTCCCGGATAATGGGTATGGGCGCAGATCATGTAATCGGTGTCAATCTTTTCTAACCATTGTTTTACTGGATCTTCATTCAACTGCAGGAGTTCCCGGCTGTTCGCCGGTGATCCATGACAGCAGGTAATGGATGGATAACCTTCTTTTTCATAAACGAATGTGATTGGAATATTCCGAAAGAAATCAAAATCTTTATCCACAAGCTGCCCGTAAGTGTAGAGTAGATTTCCACTTGCGGAGTTACTTATCCACATCTGCTCTGTTGAATTCTTTTCTCTTGCCTCTTTCTGTGCGAGCATATACTCCTCACGGTTGCCTCTTAGCAGATGACAGGTATGCATTTTTACAAATTCGTAAAGATAATCTAATGTCTCTCTGGCATATGGCGTATCAGAAATGTAGTCGCCAAGAAAAATGTATTCGTTGCAACCCTGTTTTTCCAGATATTCTGTGCACGCTTTAAATGCATAGATGTTGCTGTGTATGTCTGATATAATACCGATTTTCATGAAGTCTCCCTGCTGCTGACAGTTGCAAAATGTTCTGTGCATCTGTTATAAAATCATTCCTTTTATCTATTATATTTCGAAATCCATGCAGGAACGGATTGCTGTGTATGGTCTGACTTTTGTGTCAGCAACTGCTACATGTTTTGTATTTGTGCTGTAATTGTGCAATGCTTCTTCATCTACGAAAGTAGAATCTAACATGACATCCACGTTCGAACTGGAAAGACAGTCGATTCTGACTTTAATATCTGTAAGTCCCGGAATCTGTCCGGCAAGACCTTCTAACCCTTCTTTAATTCCGGCTTTGATCTGCTGTTTTTTCTCCTCTGAATATTCTTCTTTCAGTTTCCATAAAATTATATGCTTTACCATTTTTTCTTTTCTCCATTTTTTACACTCATTATAATCCATCCAAGTTTTCTCTAAAAGCTATTTTATAGAAATTTTATCATAATATTTTTATCAAAAAAATAGAACAGCGGCCCGGTTGGCAACTGCTCTAATTTTTCACTTATTTTTCAATAATTTTTACGGCTGTTCCGTAAGCGATAACTTCTGCCGCTCCTGCCATAACCTGAGAGGAACCGTACATAACTCCGATTACCGCGTCTGCTCCTAACTCTTTTGCCTCATCGACCATTCTTTTTACTGCGATCTGTCTGGCTTCGTTTAACATCTCTGTATATCCGACAATCTCACCACCGACAAGTGTTTTCATTCCTGCCATAAAATCACGTCCGATGTTTTTTGTCTGAACAACCGTTCCTTTTACCATTCCCAGTGCCTCAATTTCTTTTCCCGGCACATACTCAATACTTAGCAGCTTCATCTTCTTCTCCTCCTTCGATTTCCTTTAGTCTGCTTCTCAATGCTACGATGATACAGATGATTACGACGACTGGGATTCCAATAAATAATATTAGAATTCCAATTGGTAATGCTTCCTGGCTGTTGCCCCACAGAAAAAGACCAATCATAAACAACATGAGAATAATCATTACCACTCCGCCGATCGTGGCTCCCATTTTTTTCTTCATGTGAATATCGATTTTGCTTACGTCCACAAAATCTACTCCTTCCTTTTCCATTTTTTCCATCTCGTCCAGCCACTCATCTGTGTTTATAGTATCAACCGTATCTTTTTTCTGAAGGATTACATTGGAGAGCTTCTGCATATTGTTAAGATTTTCACGTTCTTTTTCCAAATGCCTCATCTGATTTTCGAGACATTCTTCCAGAGAAATGCTTTTACTTAATACAGATTTGATTTCTTCCACCGGAACGCCAAGTTTACGCAGAAGTTTGATTTTTTTCAGAGTTTTAATGTTTTCCTCATGATATTCACGATAACCATTCTCTGCCCGCTCCGGTGTAAGGAGTCCCTGTTCTTCATAAAACCGGATATTTTTGCTGGTAATTCCGACCAGTTCTTCCACCTGTTTGATTTTCATGCCGATCCTCCGTTTTTCTTTGGGTCATTTTTCACAACATTTTGTGGCTGAATCGCTTGATGTAGCTTTTTTATACAGCTTCCATAAGGTGGAAGGTCAAGAGAAAATTAAAAAAAATTATTTTTCATACATAACCTCTACTGCACCGCAGAATTCCTTTGCTTTTTCCGTTTTATGAAAACCCTTTGCCTCATAAAATTTTCTGGCACGGATATTCTTTTCAAACACCCACAAAAGTGTATGTGCATAACCTGCATTTTCCATATCGCTTAAAATCTGTTCCATCATTTTACTGCCGTAGCCTTTTCTCCAGTGATCCTGCAGACTGTGGATACAGATTAATTCTGCATACCCGGTCATATCCTGATCGCGGGCAGCATCCCACCATGCGGTGCAGTGTGGCTTCCCCTCCACTTCGAGAATATAGCCATTCCCTTTTTTCGCATCCAGAAGTTTTTGATACATTGCCGTGGCACGTTCTGGATTTGTGCTCTGCTCTAAATCTTCCGGTTCTAATATGTTTTGAAATGCAGCTTTCCAACTCTCGGTCTGGATATAAGCCAAAATCTGTGCATCACCTGCCGTGGCTCTGCGGATGTTATAATTTTCATTCATCTTTTAATCCTCTACATATTTCAGCACACCCGGATCTTTTCCATCCACATATCCGGTGACTTGAAACGCAATATTTTCCTGTAATTTTTTTATTCTTTTGAAGTCATTCACCCAAATGTGCTCTCTGTCTTTGTAATAAACAGATACATCCAGTGATTTCAGTGCATAAAATGGGCTGGCGTTGACGCTTTCTCTGGTCGTGTATTCTTCTGTCTTTCCGGTTTGTGGGTTTACATAATTCACAATCAAATAATAGGTAAAATTATAATTAGCACTGTTATAATTATAAAACCTATGTGTTTTTAAACCGATTATTTTCCCCGGAAGCTTTATGGAATTCTTTTTAAATTTTTTTATTTTTATTCTTTGAATATTAAAAAATAAAATAACTGCTATATAAATACAAACGACAATTCCCACGATCAAAAAGTTTACTTTTCTTCCGGCTGAAGTCTGCATTGAATCCGAAGTAAAAGCCAAAATGAAAATAAGCATCAGAAAGAGAACCGCTACTATTATTTTCCATGTGCTTATCCTTGATGTTTTCTTTGTTGTGTAATCAAATTTTACCTTCACCATGTCCGTTCCACGAATTTTTACCCAGACATACCAGCCACCAAAAATAAGAAATGTAAATATAATAAAAATCATTTTTTATAATTCACCTTATTTTCCTAAAATCACGTTTTACTCCAACGAACAATATTCTTTAATTGCTGTCTCATACAGATTATTGCCTTCACTGTCGATGACTACAATCACCGGAAAATCTTTCACTTCTATCTTTCGGATTGCCTCGGCGCCAAGATCTTCATAGCAGACGATCTCAGATTTTGTGATACATTTGGATAAAAGCGCCCCTGCTCCGCCGACTGCTGCAAAATAAACTGCATGGTTACGGACAATCGCGTCCATTACTTCTTTCGAACGCTTTCCTTTTCCGATCATCGCTTTTTCTCCAAGATCTAAAAGAGTTGGCGCATATTTATCCATTCTGGTTGCAGTTGTCGGTCCTGCAGAACCTATCGGACGTCCCTCTCTTGCCGGAGATGGTCCCATGTAATAGATTGTGGAATCTTTGATGTCGATTGGGAGGTTTTCCCCATGCTCCAATGCCTCGATCATTCTTTTGTGTGCGGCATCTCTTGCCACATAAATGGTTCCTGTTATGTAAACGTAATCACCGGACTTTAAATTTTTTGTCACTTCCGCGGTGATCGGTGTTGTAATATGTTTGTCCATATTCTGCACTCCCATCTCTAAATTTTTATTTTATTCGTAACAATTATTGACTTCACAGTTGTGATCCACATATTTCTGTACTGATCAGATATGTTTCCTCTGCTTTTGACTCTGAATATATAGACTATATTTGTAGTGAAATATTTTTATACTTCTCTTATCACATGTCTATTCACATGACAGCAGATATTGACTGCCACCGGAAGTCCTGCAATATGTGTCGCGTAAGTATTCACATTCACTGCGAGAGCAGTGGTTGTTCCGCCAAGTCCACCCGGTCCGATTCCAAGCCGGTTGATTTTTTCTAACATTTCTTCCTCTAACTCTTTCACGTATGGGATAGCAGAATGTTCGCCCACCGGTCTGGTCAACGCTTTTTTTGCTAAAATCGCACATTTTTCAAAAGTACCGCCAATACCAACTCCGACAACCATTGGCGGACAGGCATTCGGTCCTGCATCCTTCACTGCTGTAATAATTGCGTTTTTTACGCCTTCAATTCCATCAGCTGGTTTTAGCATGAACACACGGCTCATGTTTTCACTTCCAAAACCTTTTGGAGCCATTGTAATTATCACTTTATCTCCCGGAACAATGCTGTAGTGGATCACCGCTGGGGTATTATCTTTCGTATTTTCGCGGATGATAGGATCACCAACGACTGATTTTCTTAAATACCCTTCCGTATATCCCTGACGGACACCTTCGTTTACCGCATCTTCGATTGCCATTCCCTCAAAATGAACATCCTGTCCGACTTCCAGAAAAATAACTGCCATTCCGGTATCCTGACAGATTGGGATCATCTCTTCATCTGCAATTTTCAAGTTTTCCTGAAGCTGGTTTAATATTTTTTTACCAAGTTCTGATTTTTCGGAAGCGGTGGCATCTTTCAGGGCTTTATCCATATCTTTGGAAAGATAATGGTTTGCCTCGATACACATTTCTTTTATATTTTTTACGATATCCTCTGTATTCACTGTTCTGATCATATTTGTTTCTCCTGACGCTATTTTGTTTTATATTCTATCGCTTAATTTTTTCTATCAAATTAATCTCTGTATAAAAAATATTACTTCATTTGCAGTTTGATATATATTTTCTTACGATTCTTTTTTATGATCCGGTTTGCGGATGTTAAAGTATTTCTTGTATTTCTCCAGAGATTCATTCTGTTCACGGGAAGTCATATCCGGGAACGCCTTCATCAAACGCTTGAAACCAAAATTCTTCTCTGCAAATAATTCTTTGTATCTGCGCTCAAGTTCTTCTTTCTCACGCTGTTTTTCCAGACGAGCCGCCTCGCGTGTTTCTTTGTAAGTAGCAATCTTTTCTTTTACATTGATATTTTCTGCAGACTCAGAAAGTTTTTCTCTGGCACTTGCTGCAGTAGAAGCGATCTTCTCTTTTGCAGAGGATGGCAGATCCATAAGATTTTCTTTCGTATCAGAAATTTTTGTGAGAAGTTTCTCATGTGTTTCCTGGAACTCCTCCGATTTTTCTACTGCAGTTGTCACATTTTCGTAGATATTTTCACCGATTTCATCGGATAATTTATGTATTTTCTCAGCCATTTCATCCATAACTTTTAATCGCTTGTTAAACTTCAAAATTGTAGTAACAGTAACACCACAGTCAACAGCAAAAACCGCCATGACAATGCTGAGCAGCACAACCCCCAGAATGTGAGGGATCATGGTGATTCCTTTGTAAATGATTGGATGAATCACATCCATAATGAATGTACATGCGAGTCCCCAGTAGATGGAAAATTTCAAACATACATATCCGTGAAGATTAAACGGCTTATTGCTATAGTCCCACCATTTATTGTGAAATACTTTCTCCAGAATAAATCCTGTAATGTATTCCAAAATGGAAGTCAGTAAGAAAGAACCCGCAAATAATATCAGCAGGTTGTCCTTTAGCGGAGTCAAAGCAGCTACAACAATCACCACTCCACATCCGTAAATTGGACAATAAGGTCCATTTAAAAATCCCCGGTTTACAAAAATTCCCCGGTCCAATGCTGCATAAGATACTTCTGTACACCATCCGATAAATGCATAAATAATAAAAATCCATACTAACTCATAAAAATTTTGCGGCACTTTTCATTCCCCCTGTTGTTCTGCTTTCTATTGGAGTTTTACTACAATTTTAAAACTCATGTATTCTATATTTACGCAAAAGTATAAACGAAAGTTTTTGCTATGACAATGAAATTTTTCCACGGAAGTTAGATTTTCGCAACACGTTATCCACATTTGCACTGTGGTTTTCTTGATAATATGTGTTATTTTTTATTTTTGTGTTGATATCATTTTTTTGTTCAAAATTGAAACAACCTTTTTTTAAGGCTTCTTATCATGAAATATAATTCGTTTTTATATAGACAAATCGGCTGCTACATAAAAATGTGGCAGCCTACTGTCCTGACCATAGTGAATTCTTTGTATCACTGCGGTCAAAATATTCTTTTATTCTTCTTCCGAATCAGACTCAGCACGGCTTAATAATTCCTGCATTAATTCATCATCTGTTTCTGTCATCTGACCTGCCGCTTTTTTTGCAGCCTCTGCTGCAGCCGCAGCACTTTGGGCTTCCTCTTCCTCTGTGACAAGTTCAGATTCATCTGTATTGTCCATGAGGGATTTGTCCTCACGTACTTTTGCAATGCTTGCAACCGTGACATCATCCGCAAGATTCATCAGTTTTACACCGGAAGTAACTCTTCCGAGCAATGCCGTATCACTGACTTTGATACGGATAATAATTCCTTCCGTTGTGATCAGCATCATCTCGTCATCCTGATTGACTGCTTTCACACCGACGATATTTCCGGTTTTCTCTGTGATCTTATAGCATTTCACACCTTTACCACCACGGTTCTGGGCTGTAAATTCAGATGCAAGTGTGCATTTTCCAAGACCTTTTTCAGATACGATCATCAGTGATTCGCCCTGGGATTCCATCTGCATTCCGACAACTTTATCTCCATCTGTCAAATTCATACCGATCACACCCATAGAGGTTCTTCCGGTACTTCTGACATCTCTCTCATTGAAACGGATACACTGTCCGTATTTTGTCACAAGGAAAATATCCTGTTCGTTATCTGTTTTCTTTACCTCAATCAACTCATCATCTTCACGCAATGTGATTGCTGCAAGACCTGTTTTTCTGACATTCGCATAATCGGTGATCGGTGTTTTCTTCACAATACCGTTCTTGGTTGCCATAAACAGATAATGTCCTTCCGTGTATTCCTTGATTGGAATTACAGCAGTAATCTTCTCTCCCGGCTGAAGCTGCAACAGGTTGATGATTGCAGTACCTCTCGCGGTTCTGCTTGCCTCCGGAATTTCGTAGGCTTTCATTCTGTATACACGGCCGGTATTGGTAAAGAACATCATGTAATGATGGGAAGTCGTCATCAAAAGTTCCTCGATGTAATCTTCATCGATTGTCTCCATTCCCTTGATTCCCTTGCCTCCACGGTTCTGGGCACGGAAATTATCAAGGCTCATTCTCTTGATATAGCCAAGTTTTGTCATTGCAATCACAGTGTTCGTTACCGGAATGAGATCCTCCATGGAAATATCATACTCGTCAAATCCGATGGAAGTTCTTCGCTCATCACCGTATTTTTCTGCGATCAAAAGGATTTCCTCACGGATAACACCAAGGAGTTTTTTCTCATCTGCCAGAATTGCTTTTAACTCTGCAATACGATCCATCAACTCTGCATACTCAGCTTCGATCTTCTCGCGTTCCAGACCTGTCAGTGCGCGCAGACGCATATCGACGATCGCCTGTGCCTGAACATCTGTCAGGGAAAATCTCTCGATCAAACGATTTTTTGCTTCCGGTGTATTTGCACTGCTTCGGATAATATTGATCACTTCATCGATATTATCAAGCGCGATCAGTAAGCCCTCCAAAATGTGAGCGCGTTCTTCTGCTTTGTTTAAGTCATATTTTGTTCTTCTGGTCACAACATCTTTCTGGTGATCCAGATAGTAGCCTAACATCTCATGGAGATTTAATACTTTTGGCTGGTTGTCCACAAGGGCTAACATGATAACACCAAACGTATCCTGCATCTGGGTATGTTTGTAGAGCAGATTCAAAACCACATTCGGATTTACATCGCGGCGCAGCTCAATACATATACGCATACCCTGACGGTCAGACTCATCACGAAGATCCGTGATTCCATCAATTTTTTTATCTCTTACAAGCTCTGCGATTTTCTCGATCAGTCTTGCTTTGTTGACCATATATGGAAGTTCGGTCACAACAATACGGTTTTTACCATTCTGCATCGGCTCGATATTGGTGATTGCACGCACTCTGATCTTTCCACGGCCGGTACGGTAAGCTTCGTTAATTCCGGTTGTTCCAAGAATCATCGCTCCAGTTGGAAAATCTGGTCCTTTTACAATACTCAGCAATTCTTCGATATCTGTCTCGCGGTCCTCTAACACTTCGTTATCGATAATTTTTACAACAGCATGAATCACCTCTCGCAGATTGTGAGGCGGAATGTTTGTTGCCATACCGACAGCAATACCGGTTGTTCCGTTTACCAGAAGATTCGGATAGCGGGAAGGGAGCACCGTCGGCTCTTTCTCAGTCTCATCGAAGTTTGGTACAAAATCAACGGTATCTTTATTGATGTCCGCGAGCATCTCCATGGAAATTTTACTGAGTCTTGCCTCTGTATATCGCATTGCAGCGGCACCGTCACCGTCGACGGAACCAAAGTTTCCATGACCATCAACAAGCGGATATCTTGTAGACCAGTCCTGTGCCATGTTGACCAATGCTCCATAGATGGAACTGTCTCCATGTGGATGGTATTTACCCATGGTATCACCGACAATACGCGCACATTTTCTGTGTGGCTTGTCCGGTCCATTATTTAATTCGATCATGGAGTAGAGTACACGACGCTGTACCGGTTTCAAACCATCTCTTACATCCGGCAATGCACGCTGGGCGATAACGCTCATCGCATAATCGATGTAGGATGTCTCCATTGTTTTTTTCAGATCGACATCATGGATTTGATCAAAAATTTTGTCATCCATTCTATTTACCTCATTCCTGCAAATTCTTTTTGGTTAAAAATATGCATTTCTCTAATTAAACTACGTTTGCAATTATATTATAAATAAACTTTCTATTTTTTATTGAACTACATTTGCAGTAATATATAATTTCTAACACATGCAATCTTAGATATCGAGATTCTGCACATACTTCGCATTTTCTTCAATAAACTCACGTCTCGGCTCTACTTTATCTCCCATCAGAGTTGTAAACGTAATATCAATCTCAGAAGTACTCTCATCATCGATCATGACACGTTTTAAAATTCGTTTCTCCGGATCCATGGTCGTCTCCCAGAGCTGTTCCGCATCCATCTCACCAAGTCCTTTGTAACGCTGGATCTTATTATTTCCGTCACGTCCGATCTCCGTTAAGATTGCATTTAACTCATCATCACTGTAAGCGTACCATACATTTTTATTTTTTTCGATCTTGTATAGTGGCGGCTGTGCCAGATATACATGGCCTTCTTTGATCAGATCCGGCATGAACCGATAGAGGAAGGTCAGCATTAATGTACTGATATGGGCACCATCGACATCGGCATCCGTCATAATGATAATCTTGTTGTAACGAAGTTTGCTGATATCAAAGTCTTCATGAATACCTGTACCAAACGCAGTGATCATCGCTTTGATCTCAGCATTTCCATAAATCTTATCCAGTCTTGCCTTCTCGACATTTAAAATCTTACCACGAAGTGGGAGGATTGCCTGGGTTGCACGGCTTCTCGCAGTCTTAGCGGAACCGCCGGCGGAATCTCCCTCGACGATGAAAATCTCACAGTTCTTTGGATCTTTGTCAGAACAGTCTGCCAGTTTTCCCGGAAGAGACATTCCCTCCAGTGCTGTTTTTCTTCTGGTTAAATCTCTCGCTTTTCTTGCTGCCTCTCTCGCGCGCTGTGCAAGAAGTGACTTTTCACAGATTGTCTTGGCAACCGTCGGATTCTGCTCTAAAAAGTAAGTAAGCTGCTCGCTTACAATGGAATCCACCGCACCGCGGGCTTCGCTGTTACCCAGTTTCTGCTTGGTCTGTCCCTCAAACTGAGGTTCCTCAATCTTGACACTGATAATGGCGGTCAGTCCTTCACGGATATCATCACCCGTCAATGCCGGTTCACTGTCTTTTAATAATTTATTCGCTCTTGCATAAGCATTAAATGTTTTCGTCAATGCATTACGGAATCCTGCAAGATGTGTACCACCTTCCGGTGTGATAATGTTATTGACAAAACTTAACGTCAGCTCATTGTAGGAATCATTATGCTGCATGGCAACTTCCACATAGACACCATTTCCACTGCCCTCACAGTAAATGACTTCCGGGTATAAAGCTTCTTTGCTCTTATTTAAGTAAGTAACAAATTCTTTGATACCGCCGGCATAATGAAAATCATGAGTTCTCGCCGGGTTTTCTCTTAAATCTGTCAGCACGATTCTTAAACCTTTTGTCAAAAAGGCTGTCTCACGCAAACGCTGTTTTAACGTATCATAATCAAAAACGGTCTCTTCAAAAATCGATCCGTCCGGCCAGAAAGTAACCTTTGTTCCGTGCTTGTCCTCGCCGCATTCTCCGATCACTTTCACCGGTTCATCCGGTTTACCGATCTTGTAACTCTGGAAATAAATCTTTCCTTCACGGTAAACCTCAACTTTTAACTTTGTGGAAAGTGCATTTACAACTGACGCACCTACGCCGTGAAGTCCACCAGATACTTTGTAGCCTCCACCGCCAAATTTTCCACCGGCATGAAGTACAGTGTATACGACTTCCAATGCGGATTTTCCAGCTTTGTGATTGATGTCGACCGGAATACCACGTCCATCATCTTCTACGGTAATAGAGTTATCTTCATTTATGGTCACTTCAATATTTTTGCAGTATCCGGCAAGTGCCTCATCTACTGAGTTATCTACAATCTCATATACCAGATGATGTAAGCCCCTGGCTGATGTACTACCGATGTACATACCCGGTCTTTTACGAACAGCCTCAAGTCCTTCCAAAATCTGGATCTGGTCTCCACCATATTCGTTTTCTGTACCCATTTATTCCTCCATTCTGCACATAAAAAAATATGTACAATCCAAGCTGTATCACAGGTTTTCACCCATGAACTCTTATTTTTTTATACCAAACTACAAATGTAATCTAATTATAATTCTTTTCTCTCTTCCACAGTCCCCTGTACAACTTTAAATATCTTATTGATCTGAAATCTGTTTTTTACAAATTCATCCAACCCTGTACAGGTGATCAGCGTCTGTGTATCATGAATACTGTTGAGCAGATAATTCTGCCGGTTACTGTCAAGTTCCGACAACACATCATCGAGCAACAAAACCGGTGTATCATGAATGGACCGTTTGACCAGTTCAATCTCTGACAGTTTCAAAGACAGAGCTGAAGTTCTCTGCTGTCCCTGCGAACCGAACTTCCGAATGTCCACCTCACCGATGGAAAAAAGAAGATCATCCCGGTGCGGTCCCACTGATGTCATACACTGCCGCATATCCCTCTCTTTGACTCTGGAAAGTTCATCCTCGAAAAAAATATCTTCAATACTTGGTTCATACTGCAAAAGCAGATTTTCTTTTTCACCGGAAATCCGATAGTGAATATCATGCACGATCTCATTTAGCTCATCAACAAACTGTTTTCTTCGCCGAATGATTTTCCTGCCAGTTTCTACCAGCTGCATATCCCATACCGGAAGTGTATCCTTTAAATCCGGTCTGTAAACCATATCTTTTAATAATTTGTTACGCTGATTCAAAATTTTATTGTAAGTTGTAAGATCTGACAAATATATTTTATCCAGCTGGCATAATTCAGAATCCAGAAATCTGCGGCGCTCCGCCGGACCATTTTTGATAATATTCAGATCCTCCGGCGAAAAAAATACCATATTGAGAATTCCAAAAAGCTCGCTGGCTTTTTTGATCGGAACTTTATTGATTGCGATTCCCTTGGAACGATTGTGTTTTAAATGCATATCAATCTGATATTCTTTATCTTTTTTTACAACAACCGTTCTGATATGGGACTCCTGCTCCCCGAAACGGATCATTTCCTTGTCCTTACTACATTTGTGGGACTTAGTTGTTCCACTTAAATATGCAGCTTCAAGGATATTCGTTTTTCCCTGCGCATTATCCCCGTAAAAAATATTGGTTCCCTCATCAAATGAAATATTTAAATCTTCATAATTTCGAAAATTCTGCAATTCAATTGATTTTATGATCATTTTACAATCTGAATTGTCTCGCCGTTAAAGGAAACAACATCTCCATTGTATAATTTTTTTCCACGCTGAAGCTCTGTCTCGCCGTTTAATTTTACCTGTCCATCCTGAATAAAAAACTTTGCATCTACTCCGGATTCTACAAGACCTGCTTTTTTCAAAGCCTGTCCCAGTTTGATAAATTCATCCGTCTCTCTGATATTTACTGTGATCATCTTTCTGCCTTTCTTAGTTAGTGGCTGCGTTAAAGTTTACCGGAAGGATCAGATAAATGAACTTTCCTTCATCATCCTTGATAAAACATGGAGCCTTCGGGTTTACCATATAAAGAGAAACCTCTTCCTCATCGATGACTCTCAATGCATCGATAAAGAATTTCGGATTAAATCCAATGAGGATATCTTTTCCCTCTTTTGTGATATCAATATCTTCATTCATGGAACCAATAAAAGAATTGATTTTTAATTCCATATTTCCATCTGTGATATTCATGATAATTGGTTTCTTGTCACCCTCTTTTACGAGAAGTGTTGCACGGTCGATACAGTCTAATAATTCACGCTTATTAATCTTAACTTTTGTATCATAATCAGAGGAAAGCATCTGCTCAATCTTGAAATACTCCCCTTCGATCAATCTGGATACAACTGTAGTATAATCAAATTCAAATACAATATGATTCTCTGAAAGGAAAATATTGACTTCTTCCTCTGCACTTCCAGGTAAAATCTTACTTACTTCCTGAAGTGTTTTACCAGGAACAACTACTTTCTTATGGTCATAATTATTCTTTAATTCAATATTACGGATGGAAATTCTATGTCCATCCAGAGAAACTACTTTTAACTGATTCTCTTCAATCTCGAAAAGTTCACCCGTCATCAGTTTATTATTGTCATTGTCAGCAATTGAGAAGATTGTCTGACGAATCACTTCTTTTAAAGTAAACTGGGAAATTGAAATACATTCATTTCTTTCAATAAATGGAATATAGGAAAAATCATCCCCTGATTTTCCAACGATATTAAACTTTGCTTTCTCACAGGTAATGGTAGTTTTAAAATTGGAATCTGTTTCGATCACAACATCACTGTCCGGTAATTTACGGACAATCTCAGAAAAAATCTTAGCATCTAATGCAATGATTCCCCTCTCTGCAATCTCTCCTTCGATCTTAGTTTCAATTCCAAGTTCCATATCGTTTGCTGTTAATTTAATTTCATTAGCAGAAGCATCAATTAAAATACATTCAAGGATTGCCATTGTGGTTCTGGTTGGAACAGCTTTGGACACAATGTTAACTCCATGAAGCAGATTTGATTTAGAACAGATTAATTTCATAATGTGAATAACTCCTTCCTGCTTGGCGAAAGCCAATATAAATATAATTAATAAAAGATATTAAAAGTCGTCGTATTAGTGTGTGTGAATAAGTGAATAACCCTGCAACCCTTGAAAACATAAGGGCTTGTCCTAAAAATCCGACTGTATAACTATGTGAAAAGCATGAGGATTAACCTTGGATAAAATGTGAATTAAAATTTTAAGCCTCCTCAGAAAAAATTTGAAATTCATCTTGAAAAGTAGGTTATCCAAAACTTTAAACATAAATTAAACACGATTTGAACAGGTTATCCACAAAATTTTGTTAATAACTCGAAAAAAAGTTGATAACTTTAGTTTGGATTAATTTTTTTCTTGATAGTTTCAATTAAATTGCGTGTCTGTTCGTTGGAATCGTACTCATCCGCAATTTTTTTGATGCCGTGGATAATGGTCGAGTGATCTCTTCCGCCCAGTAAGGAACCGATGGAATCCAGTGGAATATCCGTCATGGTTTTACAGAGGTACATGGCAATCTGTCTTGGTCTTGCAATCTCATTACTTCTGTTTTTTGAGATCATCTGATCCAGTGAAATCTGGAAATGTTCCGAAACAACTTCAATGATAAGCTGAGGAGTGATTTCTCTTGGCTTGTCCGGTGTGATAATATTCTGAAGTTCTTTCTTGGCAATCTCCATGGTGATCTCTGTTTTTTCCAGATTCGAGTAAGCGAGGAGTTTGTTCAAAGCTCCCTCTAATTCACGGATGTTGGATTTAATATTATTTGCGATGTAATTTAAAATGTCATCGCTTAAGGACATATCATCAGATTCCACTTTCCGGCGAAGGATTGCCATTCGCGTCTCGTAATCAGGAGCTCCGATGTCTGCCATAAGTCCCCATTCGAAACGGGAACGGATTCGTTCTTCTAACGTTTCCATATCCTTTGGCGGTTTATCCGATGTTAAAATGATCTGTTTGCCTGCGGAGTGGAGAGCGTTGAACGTGTGGAAAAATTCTTCCTGTGTACTTTCTTTTCCTATAATAAACTGAACGTCGTCGATCATGAGAACGTCGATGGTTCTGTATTTTTCACGGAATTTATTCATCGCAGAGGCGTTACCACTACGGATAGATTCGATAACTTCGTTGGTAAATTCCTCGGAAGTAACATACAAAACTTTTGCTTCCGGATTTCTTTCCAGGATGAAATGTCCAATGGAATGCATCAAGTGGGTTTTTCCAAGTCCAGGTCCACCATAAATATAAAGAGGGTTGTAAGCTTCTCCCGGAGATTCCGCTACTGCCAGGGAGGCAGACTGTGCAAAACGGTTATTGCTGCCGACAACGAAAGTATCAAATGTGTAATTTGGATTTAAGTTGGAACGTTTGGAAGCTTCAGGTTCAGGTGTTTTCTTTCCTTTATTATTGGAAGGTCTGATATTCTTGGTCTGTTCCGGTAAAATAAACTGAATCTCATATTCGGTTCCGATAATTTCAGCAATTGCTACTTTTAAAGGAAGATAATATTTTTTTGAGATATAACTTAAAGTCATCTGTTCAGATGGAACAAGGATATAGAGGGTATTTCCCTCAACACCAAAAACTTCCAGAGGTTTGATCCAGGTATCAAAAGAAATGTCGCTGACATCATGCTCTGTTTTTACTGTCTGTAAAATTTCATCCCATTTTTCCAAAATCTTGTCCATTTTCTAACTCCGTTTTCTGATAGCACTAAAATATAGCAGTTAATCTTAACTGCTTAAAAAACTCTAAAAAATTCTATATAATGCTATCCTACACTATTTTTGCGGAATTATCAACGTTTAATTGTGGAAGGACTGGGGATAGGGCGTTGATAAAAAAAGTGGCTATATGGGCGTTTTAACGCTTAATGTGAATATACTAGAAGTTATTGTTAATAATGGAAAAATAGTTATAGACCGGGAAAAATAAGGATTGTACACATTTATACACAAGTTATGATGACATTATCAAGAAATTGTCCACAAGTTATCCACAAATTGAGGATAACTTATGTAAACGGCATAAATACTGGGTTTTCTGTGGAAAAATTTTTGATTTTCTATGTGTATAACATTATACCATATATAGATAAAATGCATTTCTTCCTTATATATATAGTGGTAAAAAAACAAAAATGACAGAAAGTGGAAAACTAAATATTGGCAAAAGCCTTATTTTATGAGATTTTGCTTGACTTTGTCCGATTATTTTGATATAAATAAAAATGATGTTTTGTCGCTATTGAAGTAGACTTATCATAACATTGAGTAAAATAAATGTTTGAATTGTAGAGGAGGTGTATGTGACATGAAGATGACATTCCAACCTAAAAAGAGACAGAGAGCGAAAGTTCACGGATTCAGAAGCAGAATGAGTACTGCAGGCGGAAGAAAAGTATTGGCTGCAAGAAGATTAAAAGGTAGAAAAAAATTATCAGCATAGGCCACATATTTGTGGTCTTTTCTTCTTTTATGATCAATTTTTGGTAAAGGAATATTAGATGAAATATTCAGAATCATTAAAGAAAAACAGAGATTTTCAGAACGTATATAAAAAAGGAAAATCTTATGCAAACCGTTATCTGGTGATGTACGTTCTGGAAAATGATACAGACAGAAACCGGTTAGGCATATCGGTAAGTAAAAAAGTAGGAAATAGTGTTATAAGACATCATGTAACCCGATTGATCAGAGAAAGTTACCGGCTACAGGAAGACATGTTTAATAGTGGTTTAGACATTGTAGTCATCGCAAGAAATACAGCAAAAGATATTTCATATCATGAAGTGGAAAGTGCTTTGTTACATCTTGGAGGTCTTCATAAAATTTTGAAGTAAAGATTTTAGAAAAGAAGATGGAATCATTTTGAAAAAAATATTGATTGCTTTGATTAAATTTTATAGAAAGTATATTTCTCCGATGAAAACAACAAAATGTCCATACTACCCGACCTGTTCCACCTACGGGTTAGAGGCTGTCGAAAAGTATGGAGCTGTCAAAGGTGGGGCGTTAGCGCTTTGGAGAATTATAAGATGTAATCCTTTTTCAAAAGGCGGATATGATCCCGTTCCATAATTGGAGGTATTTTCAGTGTCAGAGATGTTATTAACAGCATACAATGGTGCCATTCTTGGACCAATTGCAAAATTACTTGGCTGGATAATGAATGGCATGTATATTTTAATGGAAAAAGTTGGAATTACCAACGTTGGACTTTCTATTATTTTATTCACCATTGTTATTTATGCTTTAATGTTCCCATTGACTTATAAACAGCAGAAGTTTTCGAAGTTATCCCAGAAGATGAACCCGGAGCTTCAGGCGGTCCAGAAAAAGTATAAGGATAAAAAAGATACCGTATCCATGCAGAATATGCAGACTGAGACACAGCAGATCTATGAGAAGTATGGTGTTTCACCGACAGGCAGCTGTGTGCAGATGTTAATCCAGATGCCTTTATTGTTAGCTTTGTACCGTGTGTTTATGAATGTTCCTGCCTATATCAGCAGTGTGAAGGATGTTTATCTTGATCTGGTTGATAAGATCATGGCAACAAGCGGCTATCAGGATATTATGACAAACCTGATGAGCACATTAAAATTGAACACAGTACAGGTTGATTTTACGGCAACAGATACAACAACCTTACAGAATTATGTAGTAGATGTTTTATCAAAAATGAGTTCTACCGGATGGGATTCCTTAAGAGAGTCATTCCCGGCGCTCACAGATTCCATTGATTCTACATATGGTGTAGTTTCTCATGTAAACAACTTTATAGGATTAAATATTTCAGATACTCCATTTCAGATCATCAAAGCTGCATTTGCAGGTGGAAGTATTCTGATGGCAGTTCTTGCATTGCTGATTCCTGTGATTTCTTATTTGACACAGGTTTTAAATATCAAGTTAATGCCAACGGCTGCAACAGCAGGTGGAGATAATGACCAGATGGCTCAGCAGATGAAGATGATGAACCGTACCATGCCATTATTCTCACTGGTAATGTGTTTTACTGTTCCGGTCGGTCTCGGTATCTACTGGATTGCAAGTGCGGTTGTAAGAAGTATCCAGCAGTTCTTCTTAAATAAACATTTTGATAAGATCGATCTGGACGATATTATTGCAAAGAATCAGGAAAAAGCAAAGAAAAAACGTGAAAAAATGGGAATCTCCGAAAACCAGATTTCCAATGCTGCACGTATGAACACAAGACAGGTTACAGCAAGTTCCAAGAGTTCCGTTAAGACAACGGCAGAGAAAGAACTTGAACTTGAGAAGGCAAATGCATTGAAAGCGAATGCAAAACCTGAAAGTATGGCTGCAAAAGCAAACCTGGTCCGTGAATTTAACGAGAGAAATAATAAGAAAAACTAACAGATTATTTTTCAAAAACGTGTTGGTAAGATAACGTATATGTGGAGGTTATTGTTATGGAGTATATTGAAGTATCAGCAAGAACAGTCGATGATGCTATCACAGAAGCTCTTGTAAAACTTGGAGCTACCAGTGATCAGATTGAATATGAAGTAATCGAAAAAGGAAGCACAGGATTTTTAGGAATCGCAAGAAAAGATGCTGTGATCAAAGTTCGTAAGAAATATTCTGTAGAAGGTGATATCACAGAATTTTTACAGAAAATCTTTGCTGCTATGGATCTTAAAGTTGAGATCATTATTGAAAAAGCAGAAGATGGTAATACTTACAACGTAGAACTGAAAGGAGATGACATGGGTATCCTCATTGGTAAAAGAGGACAGACTCTCGACTCCCTGCAGTATCTTGCAAACCTTGCAGTGAATAAAAATTCTGAGGAATACATTAAAGTTAAGATTGATACAGAAGATTACCGTAAGAGAAGAAAAGAGACATTGGAGAATCTTGCAAAGAACATTGCATACAAAGTAAAGAGAACAAAACGTCCTGTTTCTTTAGAACCAATGAATCCTTTTGAGAGAAGAGTTATCCATTCTGCATTGCAGAATGATAAGTTTGTAACAACACACAGTGAGGGCGAAGAACCATACAGACATGTGGTTGTTACTTTAAAAAGAGATAGAGAAAGATAAATTCAAGTATAGAATTTAAAAGACCAGAAGCTGCACGTTACAAAGCTTTATGAAAATGCCGGAAATGATATGGCAGGTTCTTATGAAGTTTTGCGGCGTGCAGTTTCGTGCATTAAAGTATTTGAAAAAAGCAGCCAGACTTTTTTCAGAGTTGTTTTAGAAAAAAAGAGGAAAAAATGATATGAGAACGGATACAATTGCTGCAATTGCAACCGCAATGTCAAGTTCAGGAATTGGAATTGTAAGAATCAGCGGAGATGAGGCAGTAGCTATAACAGACCAGATTTTTGAAATGAAAAATCAGAAAAAGTTAGAAGATATGCCAACGCATACAATTCACTATGGTCATATTCATGATGGAGATGAAGTGATCGATGAAGTTATGGTTCTTCTGATGCGAGGACCGAAAAGTTATACCAGGGAAGATACGGTTGAGATAGACTGTCATGGCGGCGTTTATGTCATGAAGAGAATTTTAGAAACCGTTATCAAATATGGGGCGCGTCCTGCAGAGCCGGGTGAATTTACAAAACGTGCATTTTTAAATGGAAGAATTGATCTGTCACAGGCAGAATCCGTTATTGATGTTATTAATTCCAAGAATGAATTTGCATTAAAAAGTTCGTTGAGCCAGCTTTCCGGTTCTGTTTCAGAAAAAATTAAAGAAATCCGCGGAACTGTTTTACATGAGATTGCATTTATCGAAAGTGCATTAGATGATCCGGAGCATATCAGTCTGGAAGGATATCCGGAGCAGCTTTCCGTTACAGTATCTGAAGTGATAAAGAAAATTGAAAAATTACTTGCAAACAGTGATAATGGAAAAATGTTAAAGGAAGGTATTTCTACGGTTATTGTTGGAAAACCAAATGCCGGAAAATCTTCTCTTTTAAATTCTCTCGTTGGAGAAGAGAAGGCAATCGTTACAGATATTGCGGGAACAACACGGGATGTTCTGGAGGAACAGATTAATTTAAACGGTATTATATTGAACATTATTGATACCGCCGGAATCCGTGACACGGAAGATGTCGTGGAAAAAATCGGTGTGGAACGTGCCAAGAAATATTTGAATAATGCCGATCTTGTCATTTATGTAGTTGACACATCCACAGCGTTAGATGAAAATGATCATGAGATCATGGAATTGTTGAAAGACAGACATGCAATCGTTTTGTTAAATAAATCTGATTTAAGTCCGGTCACAACTGTGGAAGATATCAGAAAACATCTGGATAAAAAAATGATCTCAATTTCTGCAAAAGAGCAGACGGGAATTGATGTCTTGGCAGACACGATCAAAGAAATGTTCTTCTCCGGGGAAGTTACATTTAATGATGAAGTTTATATTACGAATATCAGACATAAAACATCTTTACAGGAAGCATTGCGAAGTTTACATTTAGTATTGCAGAGTATTGCAGATGACATGCCGGAAGATTTTTATTCCATTGATCTGATGAATGCTTACGAGGAGCTAGGAAATATTATCGGAGAATCTGTGGAAGATGATCTGGTAAATGAAATATTCAGCAAATTCTGTATGGGTAAATAAAATGTTATCGATATTATTTATGTTATGTTAATGAGGAAATTAAAAATGGAAGAGAAGAAGATTCCGTATGTACAGGAAGAATATGATGTGGTTGTAGTAGGAGCCGGACATGCCGGATGCGAGGCAGCATTGGCGTGTGCAAGACTCGGACTGGAAACAATTATTTTTACCGTGAGTGTAGACAGTATCGCAATGATGCCGTGTAATCCGAATATTGGAGGAAGTTCCAAGGGACATCTGGTTCGTGAGATCGATGCGCTCGGTGGTGAGATGGGAAAAAATATCGATAAGACATTTATCCAGTCTAAGATGTTAAATAAATCCAAAGGTCCGGCCGTTCATTCACTGCGTGCGCAGGCAGATAAAATGAATTACAGTATGGAAATGCGGAAGACGCTTCAGAATACCGATCATCTTACCATCCGTCAGGCAGAAGTTTCTGAAATTATTACGGAAACAGCAGCGTTGGAAAATGGAAAAGAAATTCAGAAAATAACAGGTGTAAAAACGTTTTCAGGTGCGGTTTATCATTGTAAGGCAGTCGTATTGTGCACGGGAACTTATCTTCGCGCAAGATGTCTGACCGGTGAGATGATCACATACACCGGACCAAACGGTCTGCAGGCAGCCAACCATCTGACCGATTCACTGAAAGCGCATGGAATTGAAATGTTCCGTTTTAAGACAGGAACACCGGCACGAATTGACAAAAGGTCTGTTGATTTTTCGAAAATGCAGGAGCAAAAGGGAGATGAGAGAGTTGTACCTTTTTCCTTTACAACTAATCCTGAAGATGTGCAGATCGATCAGGTTTCCTGCTGGCTGACTTATACAAATGAGAAAACACATGAGATCATCCGGAATAACCTGGACCGTTCTCCGATTTATGCAGGAATTATTGAAGGTACAGGACCAAGATACTGTCCTTCCATTGAAGATAAGGTTGTTAAATTTGCGGATAAGGACAGACATCAGATTTTTATTGAACCGGAAGGAATAAATACGAATGAGATGTATGTTGGTGGAATGTCTTCCTCTTTACCGGAAGATGTCCAGCATGAAATGTACCGCACCCTGCCAGGACTTGAACATGTGAAAATTGTCCGTAATGCTTATGCGATTGAGTATGATTGTATCAATCCAAATCAGTTGTATGCTACTCTGGAATTTAAAAATATCAAAGGACTCTTTTCCGGTGGTCAGTTTAATGGAAGCAGTGGTTATGAGGAGGCTGCCTGTCAGGGGTTAGTTGCCGGAATCAATGCAGCCATGAGCATTCTCGGAAAAGAGCCGCTGATATTAGATCGCTCCGAGGCTTATATAGGAGTTTTAATTGATGATCTTGTGACAAAAGAAAATCATGAGCCGTATCGCATGATGACTTCCCGTGCGGAATACCGTTTGCTGCTTCGTCAGGATAATGCCGATCTCCGTTTATCAAAAAAAGGATATGAGATTGGTCTGATCTCACAGGAGCGTTATGACTGGATCTGTCAGAAGGAAGTATTGATCCAGAAAGAGATTGAACGTGTTGCCGGAGTCAAGATCGGTGCTAATAAAGAGGTTCAGGCTCTTTTGGAAAGTTACGGAAGTATTCCATTAAATACAGGAACAACTTTAACAGAACTCATTCGCAGACCTGAACTTGATTATGAGAAATTAGCTCCGATTGATAAGGAAAGACCTGAGCTGCCTTATGATGTAGTTGAACAGGTTAATATCAATATCAAGTATGATGGTTATATCATGCGTCAGATTAAACAGGTAGAGCATTATAAAAAACTGGAAAATAAAAAAATAGCAGAAGATTTTGATTATGATGAAGTGCCTAGTCTTCGTATCGAAGCCAGACAGAAGTTGAAACTTTACAGACCGTTATCAATTGGCCAGGCATCGAGAATTTCAGGAGTCTCCCCGGCAGACATTTCGGTGCTTTTGGTTTATATGGAGCAGATGAAATATCATAAAGGAAATATAAAATGACATATAATTTAGAAAAATTTTTAAAAGGTCTGGAAGAACTTCAGATTGAATTAAGCGATAATCAGATACAGCAGTTTATCAGATATTATGAGATGCTGGTGGAAAAAAATAAAGTTATGAATCTGACTGCAATCACAGAATTTGATGAAGTCATTGAGAAACATTTTCTGGACAGTCTCTCCCTGATCAAAGTGTATGATCTCAAAAAAGAAGTTTCAGTGATGGACATGGGAACCGGCGCCGGATTTCCAGGGATTCCTTTGAAAATCGTATTTCCAGATCTGAGGATGACACTTGCTGATTCTCTGAATAAAAGAATCTTATTTTTACAGGAAGTGATAGAGGAACTTGGATTAAAAGAGATTGAGGCACTTCACGCGAGAGCGGAGGAGCTTGGAAAAAATAAGGAATACCGTGAAAAGTTTGATTTGGTTGTCTCAAGGGCAGTTGCAAACCTTTCTTCCTTAGAAGAGTATTGTGTTCCTTTTGTAAAAATAGGTGGAAACTTTATTTCTTACAAATCCGGTGAAATCGAAGAGGAAGTTGCTAATGCAAAAAATGCAACATTTTTGCTTGGAGGAAAAATGAAAGAAGTCTATAAATTTGATCTGTATGAGCAGAAAAGATCGTTTGTCGTGATCGACAAGGTGAAGGGAACACCGAAAACTTATCCGAGAAAAGCCGGAACACCGACAAAGACACCGTTGTAAAAATAATAGTTACTGAGTGATGTAATAATTGGGTGATAAAATAAATCACCATATACACAAACTCCTGTCTTTTTTATGATGCAATAACATGCTTAAATGTAAAAAATTTTTACATTCTATTATAAAACGTGTTTTTAATGCATCATTTGGAGGACAGGAGTTTTTTCTTTTTATTATTAAATTCTAAAATAATCCTACTTTAAAAACATATCAATTGCTTCCACAACTTTATCGGCAATCTCTAACTGTGGATATTTTTTACAGTTGGATAAGTATACGATTTCATTTCCGGAGTTTGTCTTTTTATAAGAATCTGCAATTGCGATTGCATCTTTCATGTTTCGACTCTCAATCACATAAATTGGAGTTTCTAATTTTTTCAGCGCATGTTCAATACTATTCTTTGTGTAATTTGCTTCCATGCTTGCCATTAAATATTTACCATGACTGAAATTCATGTGGGCTGCTTCGTAGTATGCGTCAATTAATTTGGAAGAAACCAACTGTGGTCTCGCATAATATTCCTCGCGGAAATCTTTGGTGATGTAAGTATTGCTAACTTTGATGTTGTAAAGGAATGTTCCAATCACAGGGAGTTCCAATAATGTTTTTTTCACAGAAGCATATTTATCGGTTGTAATATGAAGCTCCTTCAAAGAGGTCGGATTGATCGCAATAATAGAATTTGCAAGATCTTTATTCATATTGCATGCCAGTGTTACAAATGAAATAGATTCATTTGATGCAACAATATCTGGTTTTTTTCCAATCACATTTTTGATAAAATCAGTTATAAGCTGAACATATAAATAATTGGTGTAAGTTAAGTATGGTTTTGCAGAGCGTCCGCATCCAAGTAAGTCCAATGTGTAGACAGTATGTTTCTTTTCCAGTTTACGGATCACTTTGCACCATTCATAAGAAGAACTGACCGGATCCAGATTATGAATCAGCAATAACGGACTGCCTGATCCGCGTCTGGTATAATAAATCTGTCCATTTTTCCAATCGTAAAAATTGCCGTTCTCTGCTTTCAAAATATTCTTGATATCGGCTGTCATATTAATAAATCTGTTAACAAAATGGATTGTTCCAGCGGCAAGAGCTGTCAACAGAAAAAAATGTTTAATATTCTTTTTCATAAAAACCTCCTCATTTATTTTATGATCATTAAAAGATGCATTTCATATAATTGAAAAATCGTTTCACCCTTTCATAATCATAAATCTTTACTTATTAATATTATATCCGCTTTTTATAACATATACAAATTAATTTTTGAAAAATCATTCATTTCTTTTACATATTTTGAAAATTTTAATTTACTTAAAAAATAATATAACTATAACTGTAGTATAATTGTTTTTAAAATAATGATATGATATAATGTGCGTAAGCAATGAGCAGTGCCAATCGAGAATATGCAGATCGGACATGCTTGCATGTTGAGGTCTGCATATATCGAGAGTGATAGGGCGAATGCCCGACAGCCAGGATAGCAGCTTTATTAATGATTACTTAAAAGTAAAGGAACAAGTGATTATGGTTATAGAATATTTACAGCAAATAAAAGATTCTTATTTCGAACAAAAACATGCATTGGAAAAACAGTTAAATTTATTAGAAATTCAATTAAAAGAAAATACTGGAATGATAAAAATGTTGGAGGAAACAAATGATTCGTGCTATGAACTGTTTACACCTAGAAATGTTAATTCAAAGAATAAAGCTAAAATTAATGAACTGATGGAAGAACAGAAAAGTATCAATGAGTCTATAGATAATTTGAAAAATTCTATCAAAGAATATTCTAGTAAGATCGAACAATTAGATCAGATAGTGGAAGAAGAAAATCGAGAAATTGAAATTGTTCAAGAATATACGGAGGCAATGACACTACAGAATATAGTAAGTGAAGATGAAAAGATAGAATCATCGGAAGATAATTTACTTGATGGTATGAAAAATATTTTGAAACGGGTGGAGTTATGCAGCCGGTTGATTGATATTGATCCAGTTCGATGCAGATTGGAATTAAGTTCTATTATGAAAATTCTTACTGATCTGATTGAAGAAAAAGATGAATCGGATTTTTGAAATATATTTTCTAAAAGAGACACTTTTCCCAATTAAAATAAATTCATAAATCTATTAGGTAGATAAATTATATATAAAGGAAAAACACATATGAGTAACAAAATATATAAGAGTAAGATGAAAGACGAAAATAGATTACTTGGAAAATTTGTGAATATATCATTAATCGCATTATCAATTATCTTTGTGTTATTATTTTTGAAAATAATAGTAACAGAAATTTCATTTCATAAAATGATTGCGGAAATGGTTGAGGGGATTGATTATTACATTGAAGATATAATAATAACAAATAAAGAAACAGTAGAGGACTATTATGGTTCGGAATCAGGAACAACGAATTATTTCTTTTACTATGGACATGATACTGATAAGCGAATGCAAGTAAATAAAAAGGTGTATTCTCAATACAATGTAGGAGATATGTTTCAAGCTTATACAAAAGATCATTATTATTATGGAGCAACAATTAATTCAGTTTTGCCAAAAACTCGGTATAAAAACAATGAATTAAGTAAAGCCGGTATCGTAACAATCGGTTGCCTAATACTATTGCTGCTTATATATAAATGGATTGATAATTTAGGAAAAAAGACAAACAATAAATAGCCAAGACTGTAAAATGTTTCACGTGAAACATTTTACGGTCTATTTTATATTTTAACAATATTTAGTGGGTTCTTATAATATGAAATACTATAGTTTGAAGTGACACAATAGAAATATTAATGTTTCACGTGAAACATTTTGAAATAATTAATCATAGCATTTGAAATATAGAAGTGTTATAATATACAACGTAGAAAAAAATAACGAAAATATTTGTTTATAAAATAGTAAATTATCCGGCTATTATGAAATAAAAATTGATCATATCATGAAGCACAAATCTATGATCATTATTTATACCCGCTTCGCCCGGTAGATTATATCATACACAAAAAAGTATGTGATTCACAGAGCAGTCTTTATTTATATTATAATAAGGAAAAATAATAGCTAATAACAGAACTATGGGAAAGGAAAATATAATGGGTAGAATTATAGCAGTAGCAAACCAAAAGGGTGGTGTTGGTAAGACAACAACAGCAATTAATCTGGCTGCTTGTCTTGCGGAAGCAGGAAAAAAAGTATTAACAATTGACCTTGATCCACAGGGAAATATGACAAGTGGACTTGGAGTAGATAAAAACGAAGTGGAAAATACCGTTTATGAGTTAATGCTTGATGAATGTTCCATTAAAGAAAGTATGACGGATACAGTTATAGACGGGATGAAAATAATTCCATCAAATGTGAATCTTGCAGGAGCTGAAATCGAATTATTAGGTATTCCAGAAAAGGAATACATATTAAGAAATGCTGTTGATTATATCAAAGAAGATTATGACTTTATAGTAATTGATTGTCCGCCATCTTTAAATATGCTAACCATTAACGCAATGACAACTGCAAACTCTGTCCTGGTTCCAATTCAATGTGAATATTATGCGCTGGAAGGATTGAGCCAGTTAATACATACCATTGATCTTGTACAACAAAGATTAAATCCAAATCTTTTGATTGAAGGAGTTGTCTTTACAATGTATGATGTGCGTACAAATCTTTCCAATCAGGTAGTTGAAAATGTAAGAAATAATTTAGACGCAAAAATATATGATACACTGATACCAAGAAATATTCGTCTGGCAGAGGCACCATCTTATGGACTGCCAATTAATTTATATGATTCTAAATCTGCCGGAGCAGAAAGTTACCGTTTACTTGCAAAAGAAGTAATAGATAGAAAGGATATTTAAAACATGGCAACCGCAAAGAAAAATGGATTAGGCAAGGGACTTGATTCACTTATTACTAATAAAGTAAATACTACAAAAACAACAGCAACAGCAAAACCAGCTACTAAAAAAGATGAAAAAGTAGTGGAAGGTGTACTTGTTAATATCAATAAAGTAGAGCCAAACAGAGAACAGCCAAGAAAAAATTTTGATGAGGATGCACTTTTGGAATTAGCAGAGTCTATCAAACAGTTTGGAGTTTTACAACCATTACTTGTACAACAGAAAGATGATTACTATGAAATCATTGCCGGTGAAAGAAGATGGAGAGCTGCCAAGCTTGCTAATTTAAAAGAAGTTCCTGTTATTATCAAAAAGTTGACAGAACAGGAAGTTGTAGAAATTTCACTTATTGAAAATATCCAGCGTGAAAATTTAAATCCAATTGAAGAAGCAATTGCATATAAAAGACTTTTAACAGAATTCAATTTAAAACAGGATGAAGTTGCGGAACGTGTATCTAAGAGCAGAACAGCAGTAACAAACTCCATGCGTTTATTGAAATTAAATGAAAAAGTTCAACAGATGGTCATTGATGATATGATTTCTACCGGTCATGCAAGAGCATTACTTGGTATTGATGATCTGGAAAAACAGTACACAATTGCCCAGCAGATATTTGATGAAAAATTAAGTGTACGGGAGACAGAAAAATTAGTCAAAAAAATCCAGCAGGAAAAAAATCAGAAAGATACAGAAAAAAATAAAAAAGTAGATCCAAAATTAGAAGCAATCTGTCATGACCTGGAAGAGAAGATGAAAGGAATTTTAGGAACAAAGGTTGCTATTAATCAGAAGGATAACAAAAAAGGAAAAATTGAAATTGAATATTATTCTATGGATGAACTGGATCGCATTATGGATTTGTTCAGAACTATAGAAAAATAATAGAGTATTTTTCTAATAATCGATTCAATAAAAATAAGTTCGTTATATAAAATAGCAGAAGGAGAAAAAATGATTTCACAGTATTTAGGATTTGATTCAGATTATATTATCATTGGACTGGCAGCACTTGTTTTCATACTTATTATTTTAATGATTATAAATGTAGTTCAAATGAGTAAATTAAAAAAGAGTTATAAGATTTTTATGAAAGGAAAAAATGCAAAAAATTTAGAGGATACACTGATTAAAAGGTTAAATCAGGTGGATGATCTGATCAATGCAAATTCCGCAAACGAAAAAAATATAAAAACCTTATTCCAAAATATGCAGAGAACATATCAGAAAATGGGACTTGTAAAATATGATGCATTTAATGAGATGGGTGGCAAGCTGAGTTTTTCTCTGGCAATGCTTGATGTAAAAAATAATGGATTTATCATTAATGCGATGCACACAAGAGAGGGCTGTTATACTTATATTAAAGAAATCATTGATGGAAATTCAGTGATTGTTTTATCTGGTGAAGAACAGGAAGCATTAAACAACGCAATGGGGGAAAATAACATTGCAAAATAGAAAGACATATTATATAATAAAGTCCGTCTTGTAAATAGTAAAATTGGTTTACATAATTTTAAAAAATCGGAAAGGAGGATAGTAGTATGCACAAATTTTTAAGAGCAGTCGGTTTTTCAAAAATCACAAAAGAAGAGCTGAATGATATTTTTCAAAAAATAATAGAGAGACCAATGCTGCAGAAAGTGGCAGAGGATTCCGAAGGTAATGAGTTTGCAGAACTCTCTATCGAGTTTGGAGATTTCTTTGGACTGTCTTTGAGAGGAACATTTAATGAGAATGATTCTTTTGAGATGAGCTACTACTATCCTTATTTTTGTGGTAATAAAATTTCAACGACGGAACAGATTGATATTGAAAAACATGCGGAAAAAGAGTCTTATGCAGGAATCTGTGATGAGGTAAGACTTGGCGTTACATTGATTTTTTATTTGCAGAATGTGGCGGATTATCTGGCTGTGAAAAATAATAAATTTTACATGAGTCAGGCAAATGGAACAGTGCTTGCTGCGCTTTCCACAGAAGGAAAAATTTTACTTCCAATTAACAAAGATGAACATAAGCAGAAGTTGACAGAACAGACTATGAATGAAAGAAATGGATTGATCGCTGCAGCCAGAAAGGGAGATGAAGATGCTATCGAGAATCTGACTTTGGAAGATATCGACACTTATTCCCTTCTTTCAAGACGTGTACAGCATGAAGACATTTTGAGTATTGTGGATTCTTACTTTATGCCTTATGGAATTGAAAGTGATCAGTATTCCATTCTTGGTGAAATCATGGATTGCAGGCTATTGCAAAATTCGTATACAGAAGAAAATGTTTATGCGATAGATATCAAATGTAATGATGTAGAATTTCCAATCTGCATCAATCAGAAAGATCTGATCGGTGAACCAGCAGTTGGAAGAAGGTTCAAAGGAAACATCTGGTTACAGGGAAGTATTAATTACAGAGATTAGTGATTCTTACAAAATCACTAATCTGATGAAAGAAAAAGATTGAACTTCTCTGATAGTTGGAATATAATAAACAAGTATCTGTTCTCATAGTTAAATGGATATAACAAGTGCCTCCTAAGATATAACCATGGTTAGAGCCGTGATATAGGAAAAGGCGGTAACTAAGAGTTCGATTTGAACTGTGGCATATAGAAATGTCGAAATAAGAAAACAGATGATTCATCACAAAAGTGATTGAGTTCATAAAGAAGGTCACCGTAACCGAAAAAAGCTGAAAAGCTTGAAAATACGGCATTTGTTCTCGTAGTTAAATGGATATAACAAGCGCCTCCTAAGCGCTAGTTGTGGGTTCAATTCCCGCCGGGAACATCGATTTTTTGCAACAATGATCGTAAAAATTCATTGTTGCATTTTTTATTTTATGGTGCTTGCGAGCACCGAAAAAATATAAAAATGAGTAATTGGAGCACCGAAAAGACAAAACGGGCACCGAGAACTAAATCTATCCAAGCACCCAATGGAGATAACTAAAGTGTAGGATAAGATTTAGGTTGTCAATGAATGTAAAAATGGTTTTCTTGCTTGAAGAAAACAGGCCTGACGAAGTATCGCTCAGATTAGATTAAAAATTCTAGTCTGGGCGATTTTTTTCGTTCAGGGAAAAGGAGGAAGTGTCATTGACAGAAAAGACGGATATCAGAGATTCGGATGAAAAAGTAGTTGAAATTGAAATGGAACGTTTAAGAACTTTTACGAATCATCCATTCAAGGTGATCGGTGACAGTCAGATGATTGAACTACAGGACAGTATTAAGAAATATGGAGTTCTTAATCCATTGATCGTCCGGCCAAGGAAAGAAGGTTACTATGAAATCATTTCAGGCCACAGAAGGAAATATGCAGCGGAGCGACTGGGATATAAGAAAATTCCTGTGATTATCCGCATGATGCAGGATGATGAGGCTGTAGTGACTATGGTGGATTCTAATTTACAGAGAGAGCAGATTACGCCAAGTGAAAAAGCATATGCTTACAAGATGAAATATGATGCCATTAAAAAGAAAGCAGGCAGAAAGAATTGTGGTCAAGTTGACCACAATACAGGAAAGAGAAGTATTGATGTGATTGGAGAACTTTGTGGAGACAGTGCAAAGCAGGTCCAGCGCTATATCAAAATGACAGAACTGATACCGGCCCTATTGGATAAGGTGGATGACGGATCAATGGGATTTACCCCGGCGGTGCAGTTATCATATCTGAAAAAGAAAGAACAGCAGGAAATTATTGATGCAATGGAGGCAACCCAGTGTACGCCATCACTTTCGCAGGCAATAAGGATTAAGAAATTAAGTGAGGCTGGAAAGCTTACAGAAAGCGAAGCTGAAGGAATCCTTGGAGAGATAAAACAAAAGGAAGCAGACAGAGTAGTTTTTAAGAATGAACAGTTATACAGATTCTTCCCATCAACCTATACATCGGAACAGATGCGGAGAGAAATACTGGAAATATTGAAAGCATGGAGAAATAGTAACTGGATTTAGGAAAGGAGAAACAGAATATGTGCAGAGTAATAGCAGTATCAAATCAAAAAGGTGGAGTAGGTAAAACAGTATCATGTGTGAATCTTGGAATAGGATTGGCACAGGAAGGAAAGAAAGTGCTTCTGATAGACGCTGATCCACAGGGAAGTCTTACAATCAGTCTGGGATATGATGAGCCGGATGAAATGGAGTATTCACTGGCAACACTGATGATGAACATTGTGAATGATGAAAAACTGAATATAGAAAAGACAATCTTACACCATAAGGAAGGCGTGGACCTTATCCCAGCTAACATTGAATTATCAGCAATAGAGGTGTCTTTGGTAAATGCCATGAGCAGGGAACTGATTCTGAGATCTATGGTAGACAGGCTGAGAGAATTTTATGATTACATCATAATCGATTGTATGCCTTCACTTGGAATGATGACAATTAACGCATTAGCATGTGCAGATTCCGTACTGATACCGGTGCAGGCAGCATATCTTCCGGTCAAAGGCTTACAGCAGCTGATCAAGACAATAGGAAGAGTAAAGAAGCAGCTGAACCCAAAGCTCAAGATTGAAGGAATACTTTTGACGATGGTTGATAACAGAACTAATTATGCCAGGGATATTTCCCTGATGGTGTATGATACATATTCTGCATCAATCAAGGTGTTTGGAACAGAGATACCGATGTCAGTAAGGGCATCAGAGGTCAGTGTGGAGGGTGGAAGCATCTATTCCTATGATCCAAAGGGAAAAGCGGCATTTGCTTATATGGCATTAACTAAAGAAGTATTGAAGGAGGCAGAGTAATTATGGCAAGCAGAGTAGCAGGAAAGATTAAATTACAGTCAGTAGATGAATTATTGGGAGTACCGGAGATTGCCGGTACTCAGGAAATAGAGATTGAAAGAATTCATGCGTTTCCGAACCATCCGTTTAAGGTGCTGGATGATGAAAAGATGGATACTTTGGTTGATAGTATCAGGGAAAATGGCATCCTGAATCCAGTAATTGTAAGACCTGATCAGAGCGGAAATTATGAAATGATATCTGGACATCGCAGGTTACACGCAGCAAAGATTGTGGGATTGAAAAAGGTTCCGGCTATAGTAAAGGAAATGTCTGATGATGAAGCCATTATAAAAATGGTGGATGCCAATATTCAGAGGGAAGAGATACTTCCGAGTGAAAAGGCATTTGCATATAAAATGAAGCTTGATGCATTGAAGAGAACCGCTGGAAGACCTACAAAAGAAAATGCGTGCCATAATGGCACACATTTACGATCTGATCAAGAATTAGCATTACAGGTAGGCGACAGTGCAAGAAGTATTCAAAGATATATCAGGCTTACAGAATTGATTCCTGAATTATTGGATTATGTAGATAATAAGAAAATTGGACTGGTAATGGCAGTTGATCTTTCATACCTTGATGAACAGGTGCAGAAATGGGTATATGAATATTTTAAGGAAAATGGATTTTTGAAGCCGGTACAGGTTGAAGCATTGAAGAATTATCCTAACTTATCCAATGTAACACAATTCAGTGTCATTTCTATAATGAATGATGCATTACCGAAGAAGAGCAAGGAATCAAAGCTATCTTTTTCAGCAAAGAAACTGGATAAATATTTTCCACCGCAGTATTCAACAAAAGAACGTGAAAGTATAATCATTCAGCTATTGGAACAGTGGAGTGCAGATCAGGTACAGTCAGAGTAGAAATATAATTATGATGTTCCAGAAGTGTAGAAACGGCACTTCTGGAACAGGAAGGAGATTCAAATGGAAGACAGAATAAGACTATCCTATTTCTATGGAAAGGAAGCGGATCAGTTTTCATTTTATAAAATACCGAAGTTATTATTTACCGAAGAGTATTTCAAAAAAATATCAGTGGAGGCAAAGGTGTTGTACGGGCTGATGCTGGATAGGATGTCACTATCTATGAAAAATCAGTGGATGGACGATGAAGGGAGAGCTTACATATATTATTCGCTTGAAGATATCATGGAGGCTCTGGGATGCAGTAACAAAAAAGCAATATCCATAATGAAAGAATTGGACACGGATGCTGGTATAGGTTTGATTGAAAAGAAGCGCCAGGGGCAGGGAAAACCAACCATGATTTATCTAAAACAGTTTATGGTGCAGGATGTTCAGAAGTGTAGAAACTTCACTTCTGAGCAAAAAGCGGCAGTTTCAGAAGTGAAGAATTTACATATCTTGAAGTGTAAAAATGCCATGTCTAGAAGTGAAGAAATTACACTTCCAGAAGTGAAAAATATTCACACTAATAAGAATAATATAAATAATACTGAGTTAAGTAATACTGAATCTTATCTTATCGTATCTGGAAATGATGAGATAGGATCCGACGTACAGGCATATGCAGAACTTATCAGAGATAATATTGATCTGGATATTCTGTTAGAGAGATATCCGTTTGACAAAGAGTTACTTAACGGCATCTTTGATCTGATTTTGGAAACAGTGTTATGCAGGAACAATGAAATTGTAGTGGCATCCAATAAATATCCGGCAGAGCTGGTCAGAAGTAAATTTCTGAAACTGACCAGTTCGCATATTGAATATGCAATGGGATGTATGAAATCAAATACCACAAAAGTGCATAACATCAAGAAATATCTGCTGGCAACATTGTTCAATGCACCAAGTACAATCAGTGGTTATTATCAGGCAGAGGTTAACCATGATTATCCCCAGTTTGCTGTAAGTGGCAAATAATGACTTGACGTATACGGATTTCGTGTATATAATCAAATTAACAAATAGACACGGATTCCGTATATGGAGGCAGATATGAGCAATTTTGAAAATTATGATTTTATATTACCTGATGGAGTGGTAATTGAAAATGAAAAGGCTGATAAAGAAGGAAGGAAGAAAAGAATGTCTGCTATGTGTGTAAAGGTCCGTGAACAGACAAATATGAACAGAAAAGAATTTGCTGAATGGCTTGGAATTCCGTATAGAACGATGCAAGACTGGGAGCGGGGTGTGAGCGAGGTCCCTGATTATGTACTGAATCTTATAGCATATAAAGTTAAAAATGAAAAAGAAAAAGGAAACATTTGATAATTGTATGTAAGGCATGGAGGTATCCGGTTATGTATGAAGATGAATATTATTATGAAGCACGGAAAAAAGAAAATGCAAAATTAGATGCCGAACTGGCGGGGACATTTGCAACCGTCATAGGTGGATTGATTGGTGCAGTGTTATCATGCTTTTTATTTCTGCTAAGGAGATTTGATGTATTAAGCTCAGGATTGGCATCATTATTATTCTATATGCTTACTTATACAAGAGAGTGGCATGTGGCTGTCTACATTACAGTGGCTTTTGTAATATTCATCGCATCAATGATTTTACAACATGCGTTCTTGGCAGGAAGAATTATTTTTACAATCTTTGTAAGTATGGCAGTTGCAATAATAGGTGCAGGCTGGAAAGCATATGATACAGAAATTCAGAGAAATACAGTTATGGTAATATGTTTTGCAGTTACTGTGATACTAGGTCTGATATCGTGGAAAGGAATAAAAGCTAAGGAATCTTAATAACTGCGACGAACGACTACGGTTTGACTACTATTTTGTTACAAATGACTACGGTTTGACTACTATTTTGACTCTTTTTTTCTGAATAGGGGTGTGATAATATTATCATAGACAAATGAGACATGAAACGCGAGAGCGGTCAGGCATTTGTTTCTCTTTTGCAAAAGAATATGGATCAAGAATGAAGCGTCAGCTCATTACCGGATCGGTGATGGGTATGGCGCTTTTTTGATGCAAAAATCAGGTGACATCTGAATAATAAAATCAGGAGGAAATTGCATGGCATATGAATATGACCATGACTGTCCGTTTGAAGCCTTCATCACCAATCTTGGAAAATACAACGAGGGTGAGCTGGTCGGCGAATGGGTGAAGTTTCCCACCACATCAGAAGAACTGCAAAAAGTATTTGAACGAATTGGAATCGGCTCAAAAGATGATTTCGGTAATCCTTATGAAGAATGGTTCATTAGTGATTATGACTGTTATGTTGATGGGCTGTATGAAAAGCTGGGAGAATATGAAAACCTGGATGAACTCAATTATCTGGCTTCCAAGCTCGATGAGCTGGATGATCATGATTATAACCATTTTCAGGCGGCAATGCAGATCAGTGATTATACAGGCTGCATTAAAGATGTGATCAATCTTATTGATAACCTGGATAAGTATGAAATCTATCCGGGAGTAGAAAGCAATGCTGATCTGGGACATTACTATATCGAAGAACTCGGTATGATGGAAGTTCCGGATTATCTTGCTGATTACATTGATTATGAGGCCTACGGCAGAGATGTGGCCATTAACGAAATGGGACAGTTTACAGATTATGGATATGTGAGAGATACACAGGAATATTTTACAGAATATTACGATGGAGACCGTGAGAACATCCCGGATGAATACAGGGTTATGGATTTTAAGGTTTCTGGTGAGAAAGAGAGGAAAACTATGAATTACGAAACATTTAAGCAGGAATTTGCAGAGGATATCAAAGAAAAGCTCTATGAGAGAGGCTATGATGATGTAAGGATCAGCTTCAATAATGTGGAGAAGACAAATCAGAATTATGAAGCTATGTCGGTCGTTCCGGAAGGCAGCAATGTGGGGGTTAATTTCAATATTGAGAATGCCTTTGCAAACTATGAGCACACGGATGATTATGCCGGAGTGCTTGCCAGTGCAACAATGGTCATTGCTGATGGTCTTGACAGAGCCCCTGCTATTGATGTAAGTGCTCTTATGGATTATGAGAACATGAAAGAGAAGCTTTCTGTGGAAGTTATTTCAGCGGATGCAAACGCTGATCTGCTTGCCAACGTACCGCATGACAGAATGGAAGATCTGGCAGTTGTATATCGTTTTGTGATGGAGAGCAGCGAAGATGGACGTGCATCTATTCTGGTCACCAACAATCTGATGGATCGTATGGGAGTTTCCCATGAACAGCTCAGGGCAGATGCTTTGGAGAATTCACCGGAGATCAGACCGGTAGTGATCATGGGAATGAATGAGGTCATGAAGGAAATGATTGACCCGGAAGTATATGAGATGTTTGGAATTCCGGATGATGCGGAGGAAACGATGTACGTCGCAACAGTCCCTGATAAGAATTCCGGAGCAGGAGTAATTGCCTATCAGGATTTCATGGATCAGGCAGCAGAAAGAGTTGGCGGAGATTTCTTTGTGCTTCCGTCTTCCATCAATGAGATCCTTTTAGTTCCCGATAATGGAGACATGACAGCTGATGCGCTCAGGGATATGGTAAAGGATGTGAATGCCAAGGAGGTAAGCCCGGAGGAAAGACTTTCTGATAATGTCTACCATTACGATTCCAAGGATCATGTCTTTGAACTTGCAGAGAAGTTTGAGGCAAGACAGCAGGAAAAGAAAACGGAGATTGATGAAAAATCAGAGGAGAAAGGATCCGTATTAAAAGATCTGAAGGATAAGCAGAAGGAAGCAGCTGCAAAGCCTCCGGTAAAGGATGCTGCGGAAAAAGCAGCAAAATCAAAAGGCAGAGAAGTATTATAAAAAAAGGATTGTGTCAGCCTGTGGTGATTGCCATGGGACTGGCACTTTTTTGATGGGAAGGAATGGTGATTACAGTGGCAGAAGCACATAAGGGTACAAACGGACAGAAGGGAAAGAGTTACAGCGGAATTGGTGGAAGACCACCTATAAGTCATCCACAAAATTGCAGCCATGAGTGTCCGTATGGTCATGATAAATCGTTCTGTTTTCCATGCTATAAAAAGCTGGTGGAAGACATGAGAAAGAAAAAGGAAACAGGAAATGGCATTTGATTATTTTTATGGGGCACAGTCACAGCAGTTTGCATTTTACAGGATTCCAAAGGTGCTGTTTACAGATAACCGGTTCCAGAAGATTTCCACAGAGGGAAAGGTTCTTTACGGTCTTTTATTGGACAGGGTATCTCTGTCAATGGAAAACGGATGGATTGATGATGAGGGAAGAGTGTATATCATTTTTACCCTGACAACTATAAGACAGGCAATGAACTGTGCAGAAAAATCAGCAATCAAGTATCTGACGGAGCTGGAAGAGTTTGGTCTGATTGAAAGGATCCGGCAGGGATTTGGCAAACCGGCACTGATCTATGTAAAGAATTTCATAGACCAGCAGAATTTACAGGTCAAGACAAGTAAAAATTACAGTTCACCACCAGTAAAAGTTACAGGTCAGGACCTGTATAATTTACAGCCTAATTATACTTATAACAATAATACTGATTTTAATAATACTAATCCTATCTTATCAGAGGATGAGGATAGGATGGGATATGAGAAATATTTCATGGAACAGCTCAATATTGAGGCATTAAAACAGGATTATCCATATGACAGAGAAATGATAGACGGCATCATGGAGCTTATTCTGGATGTTGTGTGTTCCAAAAGAAAGATCATTTGTATTGCCGGGGATGTGAAGTCAGTAAATGTGGTAAAGGGGCGGTTCATGAAGCTGAACATGGAGCATATCCGCTATGTAATGAAATGTATGCAGGAAAACACAACCAAGATCAGGAGCATCAAGCAGTATATGCTGGCAGCACTGTATAACGCACCGGCAACAATAGACAGCTATTATCGTGCAGAGGTTAATCACGATATGGCAGAAGGAAAAATATAGCAGAGGAGAGACAAAAATGGATATGGAGAAAATCATGGCATATGTTGAGAAGATTGCAGAAAACCTGGAAGGACTGGTTTGTGCAATCGGATGTGACAGTATGCCTTCTGATGGGGCAATTTATGTAGATGGCGAACAGAAGGTGAATTATATCAGTACCAGAGAAGCATTAAGGATCCTTGATGGATTTGGAAATAACAGTGCGTCAGTAATGATTGGAAAATCAGATTATATTCTGATCTATGACGCAAGCAGAAAGCTGGTCATTGACGGGGAGGCATACCTTCCGTCCGGGTATCTGGTCATGAAGTCCTGTAATGGATTACAGGCGATTGATGATGAGGATATTGCGGATGTGATTGCAGCTTTGAAAAGCAGGATGACAATGCTTGCACTTGGAAAATACAGAATTCAGGCATACCAGCTGGGATAGGAGGCGGCAGATGAATAACAAACCGTGGGCTTATGTAACATCTGCCTGGAGTGCAGACAGGAGCAGAGCCAAAAGGTCTGCAAAACGATATTGCAGAAAATTATATGAAGCAGGCTACACACCAATCTGTCCGCTTTTATCATTGCCGGAGGTAATTGATACCAGTAATGCAGATGAGTACAAGGATTATATGGATATGTCAGAAGATATGTTAAGAAGATCCAGAATTCTCGTGGTTTGTGGTTCAGCGGTGGATGATACGGTGCTTACAGATATAGCAATAGCCAACCGCTTTCATGTAGCTTCATCCACTATGAGGGGAGTCCTCGGTGTGGATAAGAATAAAAAAGAACAGTAACTTTGTGGATACAGCCTTCGGGCTGTTTTTTTGATGGAAAGGAGTGAGAAAACTGGTTCATGAAGAAGTTGACAGGGAGATTGCCAACAAATCTGTGAATATAGCAATCAAAATGTTAAAACCGGAACTTGATCAGCTTATGAAGGGATTAAGAGAGGCAGTACAAGCCCCTGTGAAGGCTGCTGGGAAAGCAGCAGTTAATAAGATCCATCCAACAACCGGCAAGCAGTCAGTGAAAACATTGATCAGGCAGGGACAGGGAGTTTCTTCTATTCCTTTAGCAGATGAAGGTCTGAAAGATTTTCAAAAAATCGCAAAGAAATACGGAGTTGATTTTGCGGTTGTAAAAGATAAAGAGGCAAGTCCACCAGTATATACGGTCTTTTTCAAGGCGAAAGATACGGATGCCATCACAAGGATTTTACAGGATTATTCTGCAAAACAGGTCAAGAAGCCTTCCGTAGAGAAGACCAGTGTTCTGGAGAAACTTAAGAAATTCAAGGAGATTGTGGCGGCAATCCCGAAGAAGGTAGCAGAGAAAAAGAAGGAGAGGTCGCGATGAATACAAAACAGTTGAAAAAGCAGCTGATCCTGAATATCCCCTATATCATTCTGGGATTGCTTGCAACAAATCTTGGTGAGGCATGGAGAATTGCAGCCGGAGCAAATGCATCGGAAAAGGTTCAGAGTCTGGTCCTTGATGGTGTATTTGCAACGGCTTTTTCTAATCCTCTGCCGAGCCTTTATCCGGGTGATCTGCTGGTGGGAATTGCCTGCGGGGCAGCACTCAGGCTTGCAGTATACCTGAAAGGAAAGAACGCTAAGAAGTTCCGGCACAATGAGGAATATGGTTCTGCCAGATGGGGCAGACATGCGGATATTGAGCCATTTGAGGAACCTGTGTTTGCAAACAATGTGATTCTGTCACAGTCTGAGAGGATTACCATGAGCAGCAGACCGAAGATTCCGAAATATGCCAGAAATAAGAATGTTCTGGTAGTTGGTGGATCCGGTTCAGGTAAGACACGGTTTTTCATAAAACCGAACCTTTTACAGATGCATTCATCCTATGTGGTGACGGACCCGAAGGGAGGTCTGGTCAATGAAGTGGGAAATGCCCTTTATAAGAACGGGTACCGGATGAAGATATTTAATACCATCAACTTTTCAAAATCAATGCACTATAACCCTTTCGCCTATCTCCATTCTGAGAAGGATATTCTGAAACTGGTGACAACGCTGATCGCCAATACAAAAGGGGAGAGCAAAGGCGGGGATGATTTCTGGCTCAAAGCGGAGACGCTGCTTTATACCGCATTGATTGGATATATTCATTATGAGGCACCGGAAGAGGAACAGAATTTTTCAACACTGCTTGAAATGATCAATGCAATGGAAGTCCGTGAGGATGATGAGGAATTCAAGAATCCGGTGGATATGATGTTTGATGAACTGGCAGAACAGAATCCGGATCACTTTGCTGTAAGACAGTATGCCAAGTACAAGCTGGCAGCAGGAAAGACGGCCAAGTCCATTCTGGTAAGCTGTGGTGCAAGACTGGCACCGTTTGATATCAAGGAACTCAGAGACCTGACAGCTTATGATGAACTGGAGCTTGATACTCTGGGAGATGAGAAGACAGCACTGTTCCTGATCATGTCAGATACAGATGGAACCTTTAACTTCCTGATTTCCATGATCTATACACAGATGTTCAATCTTCTGTGTGAGAAAGCGGATGATGTGTATGGTGGAAGATTACCGGTACATGTAAGATGTCTGATCGACGAGGCGGCGAATATCGGCCAGATACCGAACCTGGAGAAGCTGGTTGCAACAATCCGAAGCCGAGAAATATCAGCATGCCTGGTATTACAGGCCAAGTCGCAGCTGAAAGCGATTTATAAGGATAACGCTGATACGATCATCGGCAACATGGATTCACAGATTTTTCTTGGTGGTACGGAACAGACCACTTTGAAGGATCTGAATGCGATTCTGGGAAAAGAGACAATCGATATGTATAATACAGGCCAGTCTAAAGGATCCCAGGAAAGCTACAACATGAATTACCAGAAACTTGGTAAGGATCTTATGACAATGGATGAACTGGCGGTCATGGACGGCTCAAAATGTATTGTGCAGGTCCGTGGTGTAAGACCTTTCTTATCCGATAAATATGATCTGACGCAGCATCCGAATTACAAGCTGACAGCAGATTATGATAAGAGGAATTACTTTGATGTAGTAAAATTCCTCAGCCACAACTTAATACTGAAAGCAGATGACGAATACCAGGTCATCGATGTAACCGAGTAAAGAGCTCTTTCCATCCGGCGATAAAGGCCGGGAGGCAGGAGCTTTTACTATATTCCCGAATAGGAAATAAAAGAATTTCCAGATGGGGAGCAAATATGCGCGCATAGCCGGGATCACTGCAGGGAGACCGGCAGTAACTATAAACCGCCCTTTGGTCAGGGCAGAAGGAAAAAGTATATCACACATAAATCATTTAATGGAGGAATTTGAATTATGGCATTTTTTACAAGCGCAGTAGGAACCTTACAGACACTTGTTATCGCTCTTGGAGCCGGACTTGGAATCTGGGGAGCGATTAACCTTATGGAAGGCTACGGAAACGATAATCCCGGAGCGAATGCTCATGTGTGATAAAGTAACACAACTAAAATAAAGAAAGACAGCCCACTATTCCGTAAAATAATGGAGTAATAGAGAAAACGTTTTTTCTATGCTAAAATAGGCATATAAAGTAGAATGACAATCAAGATATACAAGAAAGCACTTAAACTCTACCGTTTGTCATGTAATTGTATAGCTTACTTGCTAGAGTGCAAATGAGTATTTTGATAAGATTTATACACAAAATCAAAAGGAGGAACACATATGGAGTTCGCAGAAAAACTTATAACACTACGCAAAAGTAGAGAATTAACACAGGAACAACTGGCTGAGCAGCTTAATGTTTCAAGACAATCTATTTCAAAATGGGAAAGTGGGCAGGTCATACCCGAAGTAGAAAAGATTGTTGAACTAAGCAAAGTATTCGATGTTACCGTGGATTATCTGTTAAAACCATCAGAGATAGATGAATTATCGGTTAAAACAGAAATTCTGGAACAACAACAGAAACAGATGTTAGTTAGGGAACAGAAACGCACTCAAATTTCCAAAAATATTATGTATTCGATTGGAATTTATTTGATTTTTTTTGCGGTCTATTTCATTGGGCATTTCTATTTTGAAATATGGAATGCTTCTGTAATTCTTGCGGAATTACTCATTGCAACTGCGATTGTAGTTTTTGTTTGGGTAAGGAGTTTTTCCGACAAATCATAAAGAGATAGAATTTGTAGCAAACCCAGCCGAGCCTGTCAACGGTCAAGATGAACGGCGCAAAAGCGCCGCCGTTGACAGCCCCGCCCGTCTTTGCTGTTCGGTAATCAAGAGGGCGACAGCACAAGATGCTGCCGCCCTCTGCCATTATTCAGAAAGGGGGATTTTCCATGACCGAACACGAAAAGTATCAAGAACATATCCGGCATACACACGATGCCTTTTGCAAGACTGTTATTCGCCACGCTGCCATAGACGCAGCCCGGAGCATACGGAGCCGCCGCAAGCGGGAAATCTCACTTGAATATCTGATAGAAGAAAAACACTATCCATTCAGTACCACAGATAAATACTTTGCGGAGCAATCCGGCATGACCAGCTATCCGCTTTTCGTCTGTGGTCAGATGGTGCTTTTGGAAAGTCCAGAGCTTGCCGCAGCCCTGTCCGCACTATCACAGATGGAACAGGAAATCATTTTCTTGTACTACTTCCAACGATTGACGCATAGGGAGATTGGACGGAGATATGGACGGGCTGGCAACACAACCGGGCGGCGTATTCAGATGATTTTACGGCGGCTACGGGCAGAGTTGGAGGGTTTGTCCTATGAGCCAGCTACTTCCCTATGAGACAATCGTTAAGGCAAGCGAGGGCGACCCGGAAGCTGTTGCCGCCGTCTTATCCCATTATGCGGGATATGTCCGCTCTTGTGCGAAAATGGACGGACAGATTAACACGGATATGCAGGAGCATATCGTCAGGCAACTGATAGAAAGCCTGTTGAAGTTCCGCTTTGACCGCTAAACAGAAAAGTTGTATAATTAGAGCCTGACAAATTAAACTTCAATGAGGGTAGAGCAAATGGAACAGATTATCAATTATAGAGACATACCCACAGATAAAAGGATTGACATATTAAATGCTCTTGAGCGAATAGGTTTTTTTCCGGCATACGGCGGCGTGAGAACAATGCAGCAAATTATGGAAAAGTCAGTTCCAGGTTCAGGCCCACAATTCTATTTCGTTTTCCGTGAAAATGAGTTGATAGGGTACAATTTTCTCATTGGGGACACTAAGAAATATAAAGCGTTCCCATGGCTTGCTATTAGCAATATGGATGAGCAGAAGTTGACTGTTTGTGAAGAACTGATGAAAATACAAATTGCCTTTTTTGAAGAACTCGGAATGCAAAAGATAGCAGATCATTGCGTTAGGATTATGGAAGATTACAGAAAAGGAATTGGAAAGCAGAAAGAAAGCGATTGCAGATAAATTCCATTTGAAAAACGGCTGACAATTTAATACCGCCGCCCATCACAGCGGCAGATAAGCAGTAAATCTTGAAAAGGTTTACTGCTTTTTTTGCGCCGTGTGTCCAGCGAAGCTGGACCACACTAGCCGGTGTAAGTCCGGTCACGGTAATC
>OGEP01000649.1_pt1 | contig 48175 bp, 37 predicted proteins | sample 1570721 | NCBI WGS metagenome assembly OGEP01 (sample SAMEA2582131, study PRJEB24529) | metagenome | biome: Human gut stool | place: China | collected 2011 | reverse complement strand
ACTACGAATCCTTTTAAGCGCTAGTGGCTAGTGGCTAGTGGCTAGTGGTTAGTGGCTAACTAATTGATAACAAAGGGGGATTATATATGAAATTATTGGAACATGCCGTCATCGCCGGGATGCCCGTGCGCAATCGCATCCTCCGCAGTGCGACGTGGGAAGCCTTGGCCGATGCCAAGGGTTATATGTCGGAAAAACAGTATCGCATCTATGACCAGCTGGCCAAGAACGAAGTGGGTCTGATCTGTACGGGCTATGCTCGCGTCGATGGGGAAGACCGGCCCAACGCCGGCATGATGGGCATTTATGACGATGCCTTCATCCCGCAGTATCAGGAGTTAACCCGGCGCGTCCATGCCTATGGGGCGAAGATCATGATGCAGATCGCCTATGGCGGGACCAAGACGACCTTTGAGCGGGACGGGCGGACTATCTTTTCGCCGTCAGCCGTGCCGGAACGAAAGACCGGGACTGTCGGCGTCGCCATGAGTCCGGCCGATATCCAGCACCTCATCGGCGAATATGCCCAGGCGGCCAAGCGCGTCCGCGACAGCGGCTTCGATGCCGTCGAGATCCACGGCGGCCATTCGTACCTGCTCAATCAGTTCCTCAGTCCCTATTACAACCGGCGCAGCGATGCCTATGGCGGTTCGCCGGCCAATCGCTACCGTATCGTCGGCGATATCATCGCAGCTATCCGCCAGGCAGCGGGGCCGCATTTCCCCATCTGGATCAAGATTACCTGTTCCGATTTCTTTGAAGGCGGCCTGACCTTTGAAGATTCGCTGGACATCTGCCGGCGCCTGCAGCAGTCTGGCATCGACGCCATCGAAGTGAGCGGCAATATCCACGGCAAGGCCCAGCAGGAAATCGGCCTGGAATGGGATGGCCACGTCATCCGCGACGGCGGATATTTCCTCGATTATGCCAAAGACATAGCCGACGCCGTACGCGTCCCTGTCTACGTCACGGGCGGCTTCAAGGACCCGCGGCAGATGGAAACGGCCTTGAAGACATCGAAACTGGCCGGTATCGGCCTGAGCCGGCCCTTATTATCGGAACCGGGTTTAGTACGCCGCTGGAACCAGGGCGATTTGCGGCCGGCCCGCTGTGTCCACTGCTCGAAATGCCGGACACCGGAAGGCAACTACTGTACGGTCTTTGCCGCCATCGATGCCAAGAAGGGGGCGAAATAAATGAAATTCTTCATTGCTTCAGATATCCACGGCTCGGCTTATTACTGCCGCCGTATGCTCGACGCCTGGAAGCGGGAAGGGGCCGAACGCCTGGTCCTGCTCGGCGATATCCTCTATCACGGACCGCGCAACGACCTGCCCAAGGACTATGCGCCGAAGGAAGTCTTTGCCATGCTCAACGCAGTCAAAGAGGCCATCCTCTGTGTCCGCGGGAACTGTGATGCTGACGTGGACCAGATGGTCCTGGAATTCCCCATCATGGCCACCTATGCCATCCTGACCCAGGGCAGCCGCCTCGTCTATGCGACTCATGGCGACCGCTACAACCTGGAATCCCTGCCGCCCATGCAGCCTGGCGACATCCTGCTCCACGGCCATACGCACGTCCCGGTCTGGCAGCCCTTCGGCCAGGATAACTATTACTTGAATCCCGGCTCGACGTCGCTTCCTAAGGAAAACAGCCCGCACAGCTATCTCCTCTGGGACGGGGACACCTTCACCTGGAAGGACATGGACGGCCAGGTCTTTCACCAGCTCGTCTTATAGAGAGCGGGAAGGGCAGGCGTTTGTCTGCTTCATAATGGCGGAATAAGGCAGCCGTCTGCGTCTCTGGGGATACGGGAAACGCGACGGTGCCAAAGCGGCGGACCGGCATGAGTCCCATGAGGGAGTTCGTCAGGAAACATTCGTCGAAAGTTCGGATATCTTCCGGATACAAGGGCTTTTCGATGACATCATAGCATTGACAGAGATAAGAACGGATGATGCCTGGCAATAATCCGGCTTCGACGGGCGGCGTATAGAGCCGCCCGTTTTTGATGAAAAAGAGATTGCTGACAGCGCCTTCTGTCAATTGGCCCTGCATATTGCAGAAAATCGGTTCGTCAATACCTTCGGCCCGGGCCTGCCGTTTGGCTAAGATCGAGTCGCCATAATTAAAGGTCTTATGCCGTACCAGTGGGGACGTTTCATTGCGGCGGATGGACGACAGGGCGATGACATAACCTGGACGGTCGGCCATAGATGCATAGGGATTGGCACGGGATGTAAAATTTATATTTTTATCGGAAGCAAGTATTTTCAATACCCAATCCTCCTTATCCATACTATACACATACTCCCACAAACGATTTTCCCAATCAGAAGAAAGGCCAATCCCTAAATATTCCAACGTATGCCGTAAACGCCTTTCATGAACCTCCAGCCAGACTGGCCGACCCTGATAGACAGGAATGGTTTCAAAAGCTCCCAATCCGAATTGATAGCCATCATCTAAGATAAGATTCATAATCAAAAACATCTCCTTTCAAAGCGCTGAGCAAGGCTTTGGCTTTTTGCCAGATTTCTTCGTATTCGAAATGTACGTCCGATTCGGCCGTAATACCGCCGCCGACGCCTATGATATATCGGTCATCGTAGTGGACGGCCGTCCGGATGACAATGTTTAAGTCACAGTTCCCATCTAAAGACAGGTAGCCAATCGTTCCGGTATAAAGCTGGCGCCGGCTGAATTCTAATTCGTCGATGATTTCCATAGCCCGCCGCTTCGGTGCGCCCGTAATGGAGCCGCCTGGAAAGAGGGCCATCAAGGCATCGATGGCTGTCTGTCCAGGCCGCAGGGTCCCTGTTACGTCGGCGACTAAATGGAAAACCGTGGCATATGGCTCGATGGCAAACAGCGTCGGAACCGAAACGCTGCCAGGCTGGCAGATTTTGTGCAGATCATTGCGCTCCAAATCGACGATCATCAGTAATTCACTCTGGTCTTTTTGCGATTGAGCCAGTTCCTGCCGCAGCTTTTCATCTTCAGCAGGCGTCTTGCCGCGGCGCCGTGTGCCCTTGATGGGACGCGTTTCAATCTGGTCATGGCGCAGGCACAGCAGCCGTTCCATGGAAGCACTGATGATTTGATAAGAGCCATATTGTAAATAAGCCCCAAAAGGGGATGGATTGTCCCGGCGCAGACGGGAAAAGAAGGTGTACGGCGGGCAGTGGCTCTGGACGGTTAAGGTGCTGGTGAAATTCGTCACATAGACATCGCCGGCAAAGAGATAATCCTGGAGTTTTTGTAAAGCCTTTCCATAGGTTTCCGGCGTGCTGTCGGCTTGGACTGTTAAGGCATATTGGCTATTTTCGTCAGTATGTGGGAGCGGTTTTTCCTGAAGGCGAGTCCGGATTTTCTCTTCCATCTGTGCTAGCAGGGCCTCGGCCGGCATCGTCTGGCCATTGGCAGCAAACCATACGGCGTGGCTTTGCCGGTGTTCGATGATGAAGAAATCGTAAAAGACCCACTTCATATCAGGCAGGGGAAAGGCAGGGGCGTGGCGGGATTTCATCCCATGGAGTGCCAGGCCGTAGTCATAGCTGACATAGCCGATGGCCCCGGCTGTCAAGGGCAGGGCGGTCTGATTGGCCTGGTAATGCTTTTTCAAATAGGCTTTGAGATACGTTTCAGCCCTTCCTTCATGAGCTTTCCCGTCGACCTGCAGCTGCCCTTGTTCTACACTGACCGTATGATAGGGTACGAGACCGATGAGGGAATAACGGCCCAAATCATTAGTCAGCGACGAATCGAGGAAAACGGCATCTTTTTCATCGGCAAAGAGAGCGAAGAGCTGGCTGGCCGTATAGGGAAAGGGAGAGCGGCGGATAACCGATTCAGTCATGACAGTCACCGGCCTTTCCCGGGCTGGTTTCGGCCAGGCGGCAAAAAGTTGTTATCAGCTCTTTGCCATATTCGGATAAGACGGCTTCGGGATGGAACTGCAATCCATAGAGGGGCAGGCTGCGATGGGATACGGCCATGACCGCGCCGTCCTCACTGAGGGCATCTACCGTATAAGCCGCAGGCAGCGTTTCCGGCTGGACAACCAGCGAATGATAGCGCGTGACCTGGAAGGTTTCCGGCAGTCCCCGGAAGAGGCCCCGGCCATGATGGTGAATCGCCGTGACTTTCCCGTGCATAGGGCGCTTCCCACGGGTGACGGCAGCCCCGGCGGCATAGGCTAGGACCTGCATGCCCAGACAGACGCCCAGGATGGGCAGGGTACGGCAGAAAGCACGGACGATGGACAGGGAATGGACGGCGTCTTCTGGCCGTTTCGGACCAGGCGAAATAATCAGTCCCTGCGGTTTCAAAGCGGCAATCTCATTCCGCCCAATCTGGTCGCAGCGGCAGACCTGTACGTCGCGTCCCGTTTCCGCCACTAAATCGGCCAAATTATACGTAAAAGAATCGTAATTATCGATGAGCAAATACATAAGCCCTCCTTTATCATACAAAAAAGGATAACGACGGCAGCCCGAAAACTGCACAGTCGTCATCCTTATCGGTCCGTAAACTGTGGACTGAATCAGTATAGCACATTTTTCAAAATTACGGTATACTAGGAAGAAAAGAAATGAGGGGGATTCGCTATGCGAAATTTAGAAAAGAAACTACGCACCGCTATCGTGCAGGCTGCGCCTGTATTCTTCGATAAACAGGCGACGCTGCAGAAAGTCGTCCATCAAATCGAGGAGGCCGGCCGGAATGGGGCACAGCTCATCGTCTTTCCCGAATCGCTGGTCCCATGCTATCCCTATGGCCTGACCTTCGGCTTTACCGTCGGCAGCCGGGCCGAAGCCGAACGGGCCGACTGGAAGCGCTATTATGACCAGGCCGTCGTCGTCCGTCAGGATTTGCAGGACGTAGCCGCTGTGGCCAAAGCCGCCGGGGCTTATGTCAGCCTAGGTATTACCGAACGGGATGAAACGACGTATTCCCTGTATTGCAGCAATGTCATCTTGGCACCGGACGGCACGCTGGCGGCTCATCATCGGAAAATCAAACCGACTGGGGCAGAACGCTATATCTGGGCTGATTCTCATGACCCGTCGACGTATTTCCCCATGGTCCAGACGCCGTGGGGTCCCATGGGCTCGCTCATCTGCTGGGAAAATTATATGCCCCTGGCCCGGACGGCGCTCTACCAGAAAGGCGTCAGCCTCTATTTGGCACCGAATACCAATGACAACCCGGAATGGCAGGATACGGTCAAGCACATCGCCATCGAAGGGCGCTGCTACGTCTTCAACGTCGACCAGTATTTCACTAAGGACATGTATCCGGCCGACCTGGTCGAAAGCGGGGCCGTCGCCAAACTGAACGACACGGCCTGCCGCGGCGGCAGCTGCATCATCGACCCGTGCGGCCATTACGTCACCGAACCCGTCTGGGACCGGGAAGCCATCATCTACGCCGACCTGGACATGGACCAAGTCGTCCTGCGCCACATGGAATTCGACGCTGCCGGCCACTACACCCGCCCAGACATCCTGGAACTCATCGTACATGAGTAGGGATGGCGTCGCGTGAAGGTTTCTGCCATCATGCAAGGCACCTTCCACATTATAGTTTGCAGTACGAAGTTTGTGGTTTGTAGAAGCTGGTTTTAAATTTTTTACCATTTGCTGCAAACTAAAAACTACAAACTTAAAACTCAAAAAGAGGCTGTCTTAATGGGACAGCCTCTTTTTTCACCGCCTCAACATGCGGTATTTGAATTTGATTCGTTTCAGGCCCGTGGCTTTCCAGAAGTTGCGGGCCATTTTTTCGGAAATGATGTAGAACGCCGGGATGAGGAGAAGGCCGCAGAGGGTGGCAAAGGTCATGCCGCCGACGACGGCGACGCCCATGCCGCAGCGGGCTCCGGCGCCGGCACCGCTGGCAAAGGCCAGGGGCAGGCAGCCGATGATGGCCGTAAAGGCCGTCATGAGGATTGGCCGCAGGCGAAGCTTGGAGGCGATGACGACGGCCTCCATCGGGTCGATACCCTTGTCGACACGCTCTTTGGCGAATTCGACGATCAGGATGGCGTTCTTGGCCGCCAGGCCGATGATCATGATGACGCCAATCTGCATATAGACGCTGTTCAAGAAGCCGCTGGCATTGGCGTTGAACAAGGTCGCCAGCTGGCGGATGATGTATTCCGAGCCGACAGCCCCGAAAATCCCCGTCGGTACGGTGAACAGGACGGCGAACGGCATGGACCAGCTTTCATAGAGGGCAGCCAGGCAGAGGAAGGCGAAGACCAGGGCCATGATCAGGATTTTCGTCGTCGAACTGGACGACGTGCTTTCTTCGCGGCTCTGGCCAGACCATTCGATGGTCATCCCCGTCGGCATGACGCTCTTGGCCGCTTCTTCGGCCGCTGCCATGGCTTCGCCGGAGCTGTAGCCGCTGGCGGCGCTGCCCTGGATGGTGACGCTGCGGACGCCGTTGAACCGGCTAATCGACGACGGGCCGGTGGTCATGGAGCTGGTCAGCAGCGTATCGAGAGGAACCATTTTCCCAGACGAGGACTTGACGGAAATGAATTTCAGACTGTCTGCCTGAGAGCGGTACGACGTGTCGGCCTGGACGATGACCTTGTACGACCGGCCGAACTGGGTGAAGTCATTGACCGACGAACCGCCGAAATTGGTCTGGAGCGCCGTGAAGACGTCGGACAATTCGATGCCCAGATTCTTGATCTTTTCACGGTCTACCGTATAGGCCACGCTCGGTGTATTGGTGGCATAACTCGTGCGGACACCGGATAATTCCGGCCGCTGCGAGCAGGCGGCGACGACCTGGTTGGCCGCGTTGCCCAGTTCCGTATCGGACAGGCCCGTATTGTCCATGAGCTGCATGGTCCAGCCGCCTTCCTGGCCCATGCCGGGGAGGGACGACGGATTAAAAGCGGCTACGCGGGCTTCGGGATGGTTGGGGACGACAGTCTTATTGAACTTGGCGATAATCGATTCGGCGCTGAGGTCATTCGATTTGCGGTCATCCCAATTTTCCAGAGCTACATAGAGGTTGCCCGTATTCGACGTGGAACCGCCGGCGTGGGTCATGACATCTTTGACGCCGGGAATCTTGCGTGTTTCTTCGGCAGCGGCGTCGACGGTCTTGATGGTCTGGTTCAGGGACGTCCCTTCGGGCATGGTGATACTGGCCATGAACACGCCCTGGTCTTCGTCGGGGACAAACGTCGACGGCAGGACCTTGTAGCAGATGCCCATAAGGCCCGTGACCAGGATGAGGAAGACGGCGGCATATTTCAGATGACGGATCATCCAGCCGACTTTCCCCGTGTAGCGGTCCTTGAAATGATCGAAAGCCCGGTTGAACCCGCGGAAGAAGGCACCCAGCGGCCCGGCCTGGATGGCCTTATCATCGGGCTTCAGGAGAACACCGCATAAGGCCGGCGTCAAGGTCAGGGCGACGAAAGCCGAGATGACGACGGAAATGGTGATGGTCACGGCGAACTGCTTGTAGAGGACGCCCGTGACGCCGCCGATGAAGGCGACAGGGATGAAAATCGAGGCCAAGACAGCAGTCGTGGCGATAATCGGCCCTTGGACTTCTTTCATGGCCGCTTCCGTCGCGTCCTTGGCCGACAGTTTATCCTTGGACATATGCTCTTCGACGTTTTCGATGACGACGATGGCGTCGTCGACGACCAGGCCGATGGCCAGGACCATGGCGAAGAGGGTCAGGGTGTTGATGGTGAAATCGAGGACCTTAAAGGACGCAAAGGTCCCGACGATAGAAACCGGCACGGCCAGGACTGGGATGAGCGTCGTCCGCCATTTCTGCAGGAAGACGAAGACGACGAGGATGACCAGGAGCAGCGATTCGACAAAGGTATCTTTTACTTCGTTGATGGACGCGTTGATGAAATTCGTGTTATCCATGACAATGGTATAATCCAGGTCCGGCGGGAAGGTTTCCTTGGCTTGTTCCAGGACCTTCTTGACTTCCGTAATCGTGTCCAGGGCGTTGGCATCGCTGGAAAGCTGGATGCCGAAGCCAATCCCTGTCTTGCCGTTGATTTTGGAGTTGCTGCTTTCGTTCTGCGTCCCCGTCTGGATATTGGCCACATCTTTGAGGTAGACGAACTGGCCATTCGAGGCAGACTTCAAGATGATATTGCCGAATTGTTCCGGCGTCGACAGCTGGCCTTCGACTTTGGCGCTGTACTGTTTTTCCTGTGTCGCCGGTGCCGGCAGGCTGCCGATGGTCCCGGCCGGAGCCGACATATTCTGTTCCTTGATGGCCGCAATGACGTCGGATACGGTCAGGCCGCGTTCGGCCAGCTTTTCCGGATTGAGCCAGACGCGCATGGCATAGCTGGAACCGAAGGTATTGACGTTGCCGACGCCGTCGATGCGCTGGATTTTGTCGAGCAGGTAAATATCGGCGTAATTTTTGAGGAACGCCTGATTATACGTGCCGTTCGGCGAATAGATGTTGGCCATGAGGACCATGTCGCCGGACGACCGGCGGACGGTCAGGCCCTGGGTCTGTACGTCGCTGGGCAGGCTGTTCTTGGCCAGATTGGCGTCGTTCTGGACGTTGATGGCATCTGTATTGCCGTCACTGTCCAGGCTGAAGACGACGGACAGGCTGTACGAACCGTCATTGCTTGACGTTGAGGACATATAGGACATATCGTCGACGCCCTTGAGCTGGTCTTCGATGACCTGGGCGACGGTCTGATTGACGATGGTCGCATTGGCACCGGTATAGGTCGTACTCAGATTGACCGTCGGCGGCGAAATCTGCGGATACTGGGCAATAGGCAGGGACAGGAGGGACAGGCCCCCCAGGATGACGATGATGATGGAAATGACGATGGCGAAAATAGGCCGTCGGATGAAGAAACTAGACATGACGCGCCTCCTTATTTAGCCGTAAGCGATACGGAAGAAGTCGAAGCCGACGAATCGGATGCCGTCAGGGACAGGCCCAATTCATCAGCCGTGGTCATGGTGACGTCCAGGTCCTGGCCTTCTTTCAGATTACTCAGGCCTTCGACGACGACGACATCGTCCTTATCGAGGCCGCTCTTGACGATATAGTAGCTGCCGACCTGGTCGCCTAAGGTGACGACGCGGGCGACAGACTTATTATCGCTCCCGACGACGATGACGAAGGACTGGTCCAGGACCTGCTGGACCGCACGCTGAGGCACGAGGATGGCATCCTTCAAGGGGTGGCCTTCCATGGTAACGCGGGCGAACATCCCCGGCAGGAGAACGCCGTCGGCATTATTGAAGAGGGCCTTGACCGTAATCGTACCGGTACTGTCCGATACTTCCCGGTCGAACTGGTACGATGTCGACGTTTCATCGTATTTCTTACCGTTGCTCAAAGTCAGGGATGCCGTCGGCGGCGTAGGGTCTTCCGGCTCATTGTCATTGGCCATGCGGAAGTTCAAGAATTCATTTTCACTAATCGAGAACTGGACGTAAATAGGGTTGATCGAACCGACCGATACCAGGGCCGTATTGCCTGCCGTGACATAAGTCCCGCTGGGGACGTCGTCCACAGAGAGCTTGCCGGAAATGGGCGCCCTGATGATGGTGTCGTCTAAGTTTTCCTGGGCCTTCTGCAAGAGGGCATTGGCATCGTCGTAACTCGACTGATTGCTGTCCACCGTGGCCTGCTGGTTGGTCAGGGTCTGTTCGGCTACGGCGCCGGAGGCGGCCAGCTGCTGATAACGGTTCAAGTCGACGAGGGAGTTGTTGAGCGTCGTCCGGGCCTTGTCGACATTCGATTTGGCTGAGAGGACTTCCGATTCATATTGGCGGTCGTCGATTTTATACAAGGGCTGGCCTTTTTCGACAGGATCGCCAGCTGTGAAGTATTTCTCCACGATTTCCCCGGAAACGCGGGGCTTGATGGTGACGGCGTTGGTCGATTTGATCTGACCCGAATAGTCGTGGCTCACAGCTGTATCCTGCCGGAGGACTTTCATGGCCTTGACCGACACAGCGGTGCTCTTAGTCGGCGTCGTGCTGCCGCATCCTGCCGTCAGCAGGGACAGGGCCAGCAGTCCGGCCATCACCGTAGTGAGAAGTGTTCCTTTTCCATAACGTAGCATATGCATGATTCCTTTCTCTACAACATATCTTAAACTATATTATAAGTGTATCATGGAAAAGAAAAAGGCAACATGCCTAAATGTTAAAAATTAGGTGTCGCCTTCTTTTCGATAAGCTGCGAAATATGTACTTTTTATGGTAATTATATGTAGTTAGAAGCTGTTATGCAATTTTATTGCCATTGGCTACAAGTTTAAAGCGCAGGCCCAGGACTTCGGCTGCCCGCTTGCACATGAGCATGCGCTGGGAAAAGATTTCAAAATAATCAATCATGGAGCAAATCGATTCATCGAGCTCGATGTTCAAGGTAATGACTTTCTTGTGCGTGTCGACGTGGAGCTTCGACGATAGGGCGGCATAATTGACGCGGTCGTGCTTGTCGAAGGTTTCCGGCACGGTGTTGCGGACGCGGTCCCGGCGGACGTCGCTCTTGTCGGCCAGGATAAGGGCGGCAGACAGGGGGTCAAAGGCGATGCCGCTCCGTTCATCGTGCTGGCCAATGGCCGAGATGATGGCAGCAATATCTTCCGGTGGTGCGCCCCAGTCGCGCAGAAAATGGAACGCCATGAGAGCCCCCGTATGGGCATGGTCTACGCGGTTGATGCTGTTCCCCAAATCGTGCATATAACCGGCAATGCGCACGAGTTCCACCATGTGGGCGTCATAGCCGAGCTTCTTCAGGATTTTGCCGGCCGTGACGGCCACTTTAGCCGTATGCTTTTGCGAATGGTCCGTATACCCCAGGGCATCGAGGACCCGGTTCCCCTGTTCTAAATAAACATTCAGCTCTTTGGCATGGGCAATATTTTCATAAGTCAGTTTCTTCATGATATCATTCCTTTTCTGTGCTAGTCTTTTTAGTATAACAAAGGAATGTATAAACAGCGTAAATATTCTATAAAAAATAATTTGCAACCTGAAAAAACGCATCGGCTTGATAAAGCAAATGGAAAAATAGCAGGATTTTCCTGTTCCGTATCGAATTAATGAATAGAGACTATTCGCAGTGAGTCAAAAGATTATGGAATAGGAGATGACTGGAATGGATGAGTATGAAAAGCTTAAAGGCCTCTACGAGCATATGATGGCCGTTCGACAGGACAGCCGGCAGCATATCCAGGAGTTATGTGAGGCCCTGGATGCTGGATTGTGGTTCCCGGAACGGCAGCAGCAAGTTATCCGGGACGATTTGCAAAGCCTGAGCCAAGCCCAGGATGCGCTATGTCAGGCAATGGCGCAGGTCCAGATTGCAACGGCCGATAAGGCCGATGAGTTATGGGAACGGATTGAAGCATGGCACCGGGAACAGGAAAACCGCGAAGCCATGAAGGCGATGGTACATCAATTAAAAGGCATTTTCGACGTCGCCTACATGGGAACGGATGACACCGTAGCCAGTCAGTTCCGCCAGATGCAAGACGATGTCAAAGCCCTGCTGAAGCTGTCTCTGACTTTTGACGAGCTATCGGCACAAGCTGAAAAATATATCCGCTTCCTGGAAGCCGTCCATTTCGGCGGGCCCCTTTTAGACCGGGAACTGGCCGATTACCTGCGCAGCCAGTTCAGTGGGGATATTAGCCTGGCCTGCATCTATCATGATTTTCGCTTTACAGGCAGGCAGTCTGCGGCAGCTCCTGAGGAAGCCGCCACCACAGGGACACCTGCCCCAGCTTCCACTCCGGCACTGGAACCAGCACCAGCGCCGGCCCCTGAAACAACGAATCCGGCGCCGCCTATGCCTGACGGGATGACGTTAGTACAACAGAAGCCCTTGCGTGCTAAACTAAAAGGGGCTAAATCCTTTACGCATGATATCCAGCATTTCGCTGAACAGACGGATGGCACAGCTATCTTTTGGCTCATGACCCTCTGTTTCCATGACTTTGCCATCGAAGGGGAAGAAGCCCGGCTTTCCATGGGTTTGAAAGACCAGCAGAAAAAAGCAGGCGCCGATACCTTGGAAAAGCGGCTCCAAGCCATTCGCAGCCGCTTCCTGGATTGGGGCCTGGCTGCTAAGTATCAGTGGGGAACGCAGTCCTTTTACCGGCTCACGCCAGAAACGTATGAGGTCTTGAAGCGCGACAGAGTGCGCAAATATTTCGACATCCCTTACTTTACGAGAATGGCTGATTGGCCCTGTTTCAGCCGTTTATATGAAATGGAACGTTTCGTCCTTCAAACATTGGACCACAGTTCGTATGGAATGGCCTTTTTCAGGTCCCAGCGCCAGGCTCTTTTTGGCTACGTGATTTTTGGGAAGTCCATGATGGACGATAATGGAACCTTTCTGCCGGCATACCTTCTCATCAGGCCGCCTTTTTCGGAAGCCGAGCTGGAGGCTGACCAGAAAGACTTCCAGTATTTGGCGAAATCGACGGCTGTCAAGCTGCTGCTGACGGATTCTTTGGAAGACGCCAAGCCCTGGCTGACCCGCTTCGGAACAGAAGATGTCTACGTTGCCTTGACCCATCCCGATGAAAACGGAAATTATCTCTTTTCGGCAGAAGGCGAACCCCTGACGGCAGACAATCTCTTTGCCGTGGCTGTGACGAAAGCCGAAGTCGACATCCCCGATTGCCTGGATATCCGGGAAAAGACGCAAAAAATGCTTTTCCTTAATGACCATGTCTCGGAAGTCCCGGACCTGGATGGGCCGGATGAACCCGATGCACCAGAAGTACCGGAAGAAACAGAAAAAACGGAAGAAGTCCAGCCGGAACCGGTGCCGTCAGAAGAAGCGGTGCCTGACACGACGGCTGATGCAGTCACGGATAGGGCCAACGTAATCACGGATAGCGGCGACGCTTTGCAGTCCTTCAGCCAGCTGCTCCAGAAAGGTCATCGAGCCGAGGGCAGCTTCTGGCTCCATGCCTTGGCCAACACGGCAGGCCCCGACGAAGGAGACTGGAACGATTTATGTGATGAGATTTCATATATCCTCGGCGATCCGCTATATGATATGGCTGCTCATTCTGACGGATTCGACTTCTGGGACTCCATGATTTCCCTGTCGGGTATCGAAATGGGCCAGTCCCGGGATGTCCTGAATGCTGCCGCCATGGTCCGCGCCTTTTTCGCTCCGGCTGAACCGAAAGGCTATTTGCTGAGCAAGACGTGGAGCCGCATCAATGAAGAGCCGAACGAAGCCTTTACGGCCATTCCGGCGTTGAAACAATTTGTATCTTTATGTAAGAACTTCGCCGAAACCCAAGGCAGGTCCCTGGCTTATGGTCTGCAGCAGCCCGCATCGGATTGCCAGCCTGTCAATCTCGATGGGGCCCGCCAGGCCGTAGCCGAACAGTACCAGGCCCTGTGCATGGATGAACGGAAGCCGTCGCGCCATCCCCGGCTGCGTAAACTGCGCTCTCTGTTATACGGCGGTCATGGGCAGGTCATCCAATATTTTGAAGACGTCGACGCCTTCGACCTTACGGAACTCAGCGATTTTTGCAATATCTTCCTCAACGCGCCCTTGACGGCGGATACGCCGATAAATCAGGTAGAAGACCGCTTAGTCAATGAAAATAAAGTAAAAGAATATTTGGACGGCGTCTGGTTCAGCATTCCTGTGGGTGAACGAAAGAACGAACGCTTCCTGGGAAAAGATGCGACGCAACAAATCAAATTGATCAAGAAATCTGTGCTCATCCTTTGCCGCTATATCCTGGCCAAACAGGCGGCACTGCAGCAACAGAGCCAACCGGTTATTTCGAGGGACGTATTGGCACAGCACCGGCAGAACGGGCTGACTCTGCTGCAACAGGCCCAAGCGGACCTGGCCGGAAAGATCGCAGATACCGTGATGGATGACCTGGCAAAAGAAGTGCTTCATTCCTTATTGGACGATTTAACCCAACAGTTCCAGGGCTGTTCCAGCGGCGAACCTTATTACGTCCCTTTATTGAAGGCCAATGCCTTTGAACTGGATTCCGATTATCTGCCCGATTTGATGCCGGACTATGCCGGGGAATACCCGCTCGTCCCGCGCCTGCAGCAGTATATCCGTATGCTCCTGACCCAGCCGGCAGCAGTCCTTTCCTGGCAGGACGCCTATCATCAGGCTGTCCATGTTTATAATTTGGGCATAGCCCGGCAAATCGCCGGCCTGGATGATGCGGTAAAGCGAGTCGGGAAGCGGGATACAGTCTTGCAGTACGGGTTGCAGTATGCCGCAGCCGATACGGAAAATTACCGGAGCGACGTCGAACTGGCGGCCAACTATGGCAAAATCATCGGCAAAGAACGGCTGGAACATTATTTTGCCGCAGCCGATAAAGGGAGGAGCCATTTCAGGCAGACCCAGAACTTTGCTTTGTATAAGGACCTGCTCCAAAGCTGCCTGACACATATCGACGAAGAAGCGGAACCCCGCCGCCAGAGCGTACAGCATGAACTGGACCAGTTCCGCTCCCAAATCCAGGAGGAAGACTTGACCTGGCTGGACCCAATCCAGGCATGGCTGGACCATGGCAACTTGACCATCGTCGAAGACTATTTGCATCGCTGTGCTCACAAGAGCCTCCGTGAAATGAAGCTCATCCTAAATTATCAAGGCGATTTCGGCCTGAAGACGTTCAATCAATTCCTGGAACAGTATCAGGCTGAATACGATTTGTGTAATCGGAACAAAAAGCTGTCTTTGAAAAATATTTACGACCAAAAACCGGGGATTCACAATAAACGGCTCCATGACCGCCTGAACCGCAAGGAAAAGGATGCCCTCGATTTCGTCGAAGCCTGGTCGGCCGAATCCAGCGCTTCCGGGAAATCGATGCAGCCTTTGTTAGAAGGCCTGGGGTATGGGAACATCGCCGATATCCAGGTCAGCAAGGTCGAAAAGAATTGTACCTGCTACAACGTGCGCTTTGAAAAGAAGGTGCCCCAATTCCGTCATCCCTTTACCGTCTTTGGCAGCGGTGCCTATTACAATGGACTGGACGTCGTCCTTTTCCGGGGGAATCACACGCCGCAAAGCATTGTCAACGAAATTTCCCAGCTCAGCTTAACGAAAGAAAAGGGAACCCTCTTTTTCCTCGATTCGGCCTTGACCCTTTCGGAACGGCGCGAATTGGCCAAACTCATGAAAACTAATTTGGATATGCAGAACGTCCTGGTCCTGGACCGGGTCCTGGCCCTGTATCTGACGCATTTTGAAAAGAACGACCGCAACGATAAAATGCTGGCCCTGGCCCTGCCATTTGCCTACGTCCAGCCCTTTATCAGTGAAGCCCGGGTACCACCGGAAATGTTCATCGGCCGGTCCGCTGAACTGGCAGCCATCCAGGACATGGCGGGTCCGGTCTTCGTCTATGGCGGCCGACAGCTGGGCAAGAGTGCTCTCCTGCGGCAGACACGCTACTTGGTCCATCATCCGGAACAGGGAAGTTATGCCATTTATCTCGACATCAAGACAAAGGCCTGTGACGCTGTCTTGCGCGATACGTGCGATGAACTCAAACGGGCCGGTATCTTGAATAAACACGTCCGCACCTGGGATGAACTAGGTCGGGAAATGAAAGACTTATTGACTCAGGGAAAGAAAAAAATCGATAAGCTCATGATCCTCTATGATGAATCAGACCATTTCCTCGTCGATGCCGCGAAGAATCAGAACCGTCCTATCGAGGTGCTGAAGGACCTCCGTGACTACGTGCCGGGCCACTTTAAATTCATCTTCGCCGGCCTGCATAACGTCATCCGCTTCGACCGGAAGCAGCTAGGCGATAATACCGTCTTCGCCCAACTCGACCACCTGGTCGTCAAGCCCGTTGGCTACTTGGAAGCCAACGAACTCCTCCTCAAGCCCCTCAGTTATCTGGGCTTTGAAGTCCGTAACCAGGATATCATCAGTACCATCCTGGCCCAGACCAATTACTTTCCAGGCCTGATCCAGTATTATGGCAAGAACCTCGTCGAAAGCGTCCGCAGCCAATATAAGAGCCAGCTTTTCAACGACTGTAATACGCCGCCGTATCCCTTGGACGAAAGCTACTTGAAAGATTTGCTGAAAGACGAAAAATTCCGTCATAAAATCGATGACATGTTCATGATTACCTTGGAATTGGATAAGGACAATTACTATGCCATCATCGCCCTCGTCGTCGCCTATCAGTACCAGTATGAACAGCAGCGGGTCGTGCCGGTCACTGTCGACACCATTCGGGACGTGTGCAGCACGTATGAAGTCCATAAGGTAGCCGACATGCGGGATGAACAGGTTCAAGCCTTAATCGACGAAATGGTCGACCTGAACATCCTCCATCGAGAAGAAGGAGGGGGCTATGTCTTCAATCGCTACAATTTCTACATGATGATGGGCGATTGGGACGATATCGAAAGGAAGCTGAGAGAATATGGAGAATCGTGAATGGAATGAAGGAGCCGGGGATATCTGGTGGCGTGAAGTCGCTGGGCCGCATAAGTATATCAAGAAAATGGCCAGGGCTATCCTGGACCGGCAGTGCCTGGTCATCGATGCCGATTTAGACGATGATGTTTTCCGGGAAACCCTGAAAGACCGCATCTCCAGCTATGATTGTGATTGCCATTACGTGCGCATTGCCGCCGATGATTTCACCGACCTCAATACGTTCACGGCCTTCATTGCCCAAAAGTATGCGCCCCAGTTCCGCTTCGACCCCTTAGATGAAACGCCGCTAATCAGCCTCATCCGTCAGCCCTGGCTGCAGCATTACGTCTTTTTTGTCGATTCCCTTTCCGGCAGCTGTCCCTGGCTGGAACAGGCCGCCGCAGCGGTAGGCAGCCTGGCCGGACGGGAAGGGAGTGCCTGGATTTTCCGGGCCCCTTCGTCAGTTATCGCCTCATGGGATAAGATGACCGGCGTATGCGTCCTGGACCAGCAGCGTTACCTTTATCACTATGACATCCAATATTTCGCCATGACCTGTCTGCAGGACACGGCGTTGAATCTTTATCAGCGCTACTATACAGCCGACATTATTGCCAAAATTGCCGGCACCGACGGCCGCCTTTGCCTAGCCCTGGCACGGCAGGAACTATATAGCCGTCCGGAAACGGTCATCCAGGAGCAACAGTTGTCCGTTGACTTGCGCCCACTCCTCTTAGAGACACAAATGCAGCACATCCTGCCCATCCTCGAAGACATCCGCCGTTACCTGGTCCAGAAATACGAAACGATGATAGAGCAGATCCTGCCCCAGAAAGACGAATACGGGAAGGAACTGGAACGTCCTACGGACCTGGAACTCCGCCACCTGCAGCACTACCTGCGGGGACAGGGCCTCTTCTTCCAAGAAAAAGACGACGATTGGTTCCAATGCGCCTACCAGGCACGGAACGATATTTCCCATCTTCAGGTGCTGCCGACAGACCAGCTGGATAAGTTGTTTTACATTCAGCAAAAAATCCATTGAAGACAGTTCATTCAAGCATAAAGAAGTCGCCAGCTTGTGTTAGGTTCCATTATTAAGAATAACACGAGTTGGCGACCTCTCCTTGAAGTTCATATAAAAAAATGATAAACTTATTTCCATGAGATAGTTCGATGTATTCGGTTTTCCTCGCGAAAGCGGGGTGATCGGCATGAGTGTATACGAAGCATTATCATTAATGATAGCTTTTGCTACGCTTATTGTGCTGGTTATTTCAGCTAAATAAGAAATAAATTTATGAACTGAAAAAAACCGCATACCTTGCGGTACACGGCCTTCTTCAAGCAAAAACATAGAGGAGAGCCGATGTGTCGCCATCGGACTATCTCTGTTTTTATTGTACCATATCGGCCCAATAAAGCAAATGGAAACTATGTTCGCTGAAGAGATACTCGTTTCGCCGAACATAGTTTCTTCATTTGCAAAAAATCGCCTGATTTTCATAAATGGCCTTATGAGACGTTTTTTATCATCTTATGAGTAATCACATGGGAAACTTGTTTTATTTTCCTTAAATCGGCAAATTCAACAGGAACGTTTGTTGCATCTTGTCTTTTCTCATAGTACAATAGTAAACAAAGGAGGTGCCGCATATGTATTTACGAAAACGAGGCAAGAAATGGTATTATACGATTGAAGTCCCGACGGAAGATGGTCAGGGACGGCAGCGGGTGGAACGCGTCGGCGGTACTTCGTATGCCCAGGCGGCGAAAGCCTATCGCCAGGCCATGAAAGTCCTGGATGAAGACGGGGAGCTGCCGGAAAAGCCGGAAGTCAAGGTCATGGCTTTTTTTGCGGGACTGGCTGGAAAAGGATGTGCGCATCAATTTAGGCCCTAATACGTATGATTCTTATTCCGGCATCATTAAATGGCATATTGGCGCCCGTTTCGGCAATTATGCCCTGGAAGCGCTGACGACGGCAGAAATCCAGGACTGGATCAACAGCCTGAAAGAGGACGGGTATTCTCGGTCAACGGTCAAATCTATTTTCACGGTCTTCAACGACGCCATGCGCTGGGCCGTCTCCAACCGCCAGTATATCGAAATCAATCCCATGGCCAACGTCAAGATGCCGAAGTTCGATATTCCCCGGAAAAAGCCGGTCATCTTTTCACATCAGCAGATACAGATTATTTTCCATGCCTTCCCGGTAGGGCATAAATATTATGCGCCGTGCATGATTGCCTATTGTACGGGCCTGCGTGTCGGCGAATGCCTGGCCCTGCAATGGTCCCATATCGACATGGAAAACCGCACGCTTTCCGTGGTCAGTACCTTGTATGACAAAAAGGGTGTGCCCGTCTGCAAGGCGACGCCGAAGACGAAGTCGTCGGTCCGGACCATTCCTTTTAATGAAACCTTATACAAGGCCCTGCTCCGCCATAAGGCCCAGCAGGCCAAGAACCATCGTCTTTACGGCGACGACTACGTCGAAAGCGATTTCGTCTGTACCCGTGAAGACGGCCGTCCCATGAACAGTAATGACATGCGGTACTTCAATATGTGGTGCAAAAAGGAATTCGGCGGCGGCAGCTTCCATTCCTTCCGCCACACCCATGCGACAATGATGCTGGAAAACAATATCGAACTCGACTACGTTTCCAAGCGGCTTGGTCATTCTACCATTGCCACGACGGCGAACATTTACGATACGATTACGGATAAACGCAATCGGGAAGCCATGAAGAAGCTCGATTCGATTTTGTGAAATTATGGCGGCAAACGCGGCGGCAAGATGCCGTAAATATAGCATAAAACCTTAACTTTCCGATAAGTAACACTTATCGGAATAATATAACAAAACTCAAAAAATATAGAGAAGGAAGAAACCCTTACATCATGTCCCCTCAAATCACTACCTACAGCGGAAAGTTTTTCGATATCACCCATCCCGACCCGGCGAGCATCTGCATCGAAGATATTGCCCACGCCTTATCGCTCATCTGTCGGGGCAACGGCCATGTGACGACTTTTTATTCCGTCGGCCAGCATTGTCTGCAGTGCGCCAAAGAAGCACAAGCCCGCCAGCTGCCGTCCTGGCTGGTCCTGGCCGCCTTACTGCACGATGCGACGGAATGCTATATGTCCGACGTGCCCCGGCCGATGAAGCAGCTCATGCCGATATACCGGCAGACGGAAGCGAAATTACTGGCTATCATTTATGAGAAATTCTTAGGCCAGCCCTTGACGGAAGGGGAAACACGCCTTCTCAAAGGGATTGACGATGATTTTCTCTGGTATGACCTGACCTATCTCTTGCACGACCAGCCTCAGGGCGAGCCGCCGCAGGTCCATTGTGTCCCCGATTACCGGCCGCGTCCCTTTGCCGACGTCGAAGCCGAATATTTGCAGTGCTATCGTTCTTGTCAGGAGGGAGCCTCATGGAAATAGCCATCGTCACCGGCGCTTCGTCCGGGCTGGGCCGGGAATATGCAAAATTGCTGGACCAAGAAGGATTGGATGAAATCTGGCTCGTCGCCCGGCGCCGGCCCCAGTTGGAAGCCCTGGCAGGAGAACTGACGACGAAAAGCCGCATCTACGCCCTGGACCTGACGGACAGGGCTTCTTTGCTGACGCTGCAGCAAGCCTTAGTGGCCTGCCAGGTCACGGTCCGTTATTTGATCCACGCCGCCGGCTTTGGCAAGATGGGGCCTGTGGCGGCCGTTCCGGCAGGCGTCCTGGAAAACATGATCGACCTTAACGACCGGGCCGCTGTCAGCCTGGTCCAGGCTGTACTGCCTTATTGTCATGCCGGCAGTCATCTGGTCCAGATTTGTTCCTGCGCGGCCTTCCTGCCCATTCCGGAACTGGCTGTCTACGCGGCGACGAAAGCCTTTCTCCTACGCTACAGCCGGGCACTGGCCGTAGAACTGGCACCGCAGGGCATCCTCGTATCTGCTGTCTGTCCGTATTGGGTGAAAGATACGGAATTCATCGCGACGGCCAGCCAGACCGACAAAGGCCGGCAGTTCCGCCATTTTCCCCTGGCCGGGACGAAGGAAGCCGTTGCCCGCTGCTCCTTCCAGGCCGTGAAAAAAGGCCGAGTCGTCATCACGCCGGATGTCGTCTCGACCTTGCTCCGTTTTCTGTCGGGGTGGATTCCCCAATCGATTCTCTTGTACGGCAGCCGCTGGTTCCGCTGACTTTATAAGTCGATGGCTTTCAGTGCCTGGTCCAGGTCACCGATGATGTCGTCCGGGTCTTCCAGGCCGATGCTGAAACGGATGAAGCCCTTGCGGAATTTTTCCGGGTAGAGATTGATGCGTTCATCGTAGCTGGGCTGCGGGAAAATCAGGCTTTCGTCATGGCCGAGGGATACGGCGAAGGTGACGACTTTCAAAGCTGCGCAGAAGCGTTCGACGGCCTTGTCATCGGCAGCGATGCCAAAGGAAATGACGCCGCCAAAGCCGTGCTTCATCTGTTTCTTGGCCAATTCATGACCGGGATGGCTGGCCAGGCCGGGATAGGAAACGAAGGTGACGTTTTGCCGCTGTTCCAGCCATTCGGCGATTTTCTGCGTCGATGCGTTGATGCGTTCCATCCGCAAGGGGAAGGTCACGGCACCGCGGAAAATCTGCCAGGCATTGAAGGGGCTAATGACAGAGCCGACGTTGACCTGGGCTTCATAGCGGATCCGGTCCATCGCTGCCAAATCATTGGAAATGATGGCCCCGCCCTGGGCATCGCCATGGCCGTTAATATATTTCGTCAGCGATTCGACGACGAAATCGGCTCCCAGGTCCAGCGGCCGTTGGTTGAGAGGCGACGCAAAGGTATTGTCGACGGACAAGACAGCCCCGTTTTCATGAGCGATTTTAGCGATGGCTTCGATATCTGAAATGCCATCAGTCGGATTGTCCGGCGTTTCAATATGGACCAGGCGCGTCCCCGGCGTAATCGCTTTCTTGACGGCTTCCAGGTCAGTCATATCGACCATGATCGTTTCGACGCCGAATTTCTGGTTGAATAATTCGTGGAACAGGCGATAGACTGCCATATAACTGACTTTCGGATAGACGACGCGGTCGCCCGTCTTGAGCAGGGTCCAGAACAGGGCGTGAAGGGCGGCGACGCCGCTTCCCAGGACGATGGCGTCATCGGCACCGTGAAGGGCCGCTACTTTTTCTTCCAGCCAATGCTGATTCGGATTGCCGTTACGGGCATACATCAGCAAATCCGTCGATGAATAGTTGACCTTCGACAGATCATCGGGCAGCTTGTAGCTGTTGGCCATGTGCAATGGCCGGCGGACAGCACCCGTTTCTGCATCATAGCCGACACCAGTGTGTACAGCCTGTGTCGAAATGTCATACCCCTTGAACTTATTTTCTTTCTTAGCCATAAAAAAATCCCCCTTTATGGTGTAAATAAATACTATACAAGTATATTATAAAGTATATCATCAAAAAAGTAAAAGCCTTTTGTTCTCCAGTTCATATTGACTCTTTGACTTTTATTAAAATAAGCGTATAATAGAACTATACAAAGAAATAGAAACAGCGCCGTTTCAATTGTTTAATTCTGTAGGAGATGATTGGTATGAGCAAGTTAACCCATCGTATCGAAAAGAAGGCTGTCGAAATCCTGGTCGACCGCATCATGGCCGAACGGAATCCGGCAGACCGTCAAAAAACATTGAAACGCTTATCTTATGTCATGCAGCATCTGTTTGGCGACCTCTTTGAAAAGGAATCCTTTGACGATGCACGCAGACTCATCGATGAAGGGGGCAAATGGTTCCGCTTCCTCAATACGGCTCTGGATACCTTGAACCCGCATGTCGTCAAGACGGCCGTCATGGACCTGGGCTTTGAAGCTGGATTTTACGGCCTGCGTACGCGCGACGCCGCCAAGGCGAAATATCACTGCAATATTCCCTGGGCCATCCTCTTCGACCCGACCAGCGCCTGCAACCTGCATTGCATCGGCTGCTGGGCTGCTGAATACGGTCATACGCTGAACTTGTCGTTCGACGTTATGGATAAAATCGTCCGCGAAGGCAAGGCTCTGGGCTGTCATTTCTACCTACTCACGGGCGGCGAACCACTCATGCGCAAGAAAGATATCCTGCGCCTGTGCCGGAAACACCCGGACTGTGAATTCCACGCTTTTACCAACGGTACGCTCATTGATGATGCTTTTTGCGACGAAGTCACGGACGTAGGCAATCTCAGCTTCTCCCTCAGTATCGAAGGATTCCGTGAAGTCAATGACAGCCGCCGCGGCGAAGGCGATTTCGACAAGGTCATGCACGCCATGGACCTCCTGCGCAAGCACGGCATCGTCTTTGGGACGTCCATCTGTTATACCCGGAAAAACATCGATACCGTCACGTCTGACGAATTCCTGGACCTGCTCATCAAGAAGGGCGTCTGGTTTACGTGGTACTTCCATTATATGCCCGTCGGCAACGACGCCTCGCTGGACCTGCTGCCAACAGAAGAACAGCGGGCCTATATGGTACGCCGGGTCCGCGAAATCCGCAGCGTAAAGGGTGGCAAGCCGATTTTCGCCATCGATTTCCAGAACGATGGCCAGTTCATCGACGGCTGTGTCGCTGGCGGCCGCAATTACTGCCATATCAACCCCAATGGCGACGTCGAACCGTGCGTCTTCATCCATTATTCCAGCGCCAATATCAACAATCAGAGCCTGCTCTCATGCTTGCAGCAGCCGCTCTTCAAAGAATATGCCAAAGGTCAGCCCTTCAACCACAACCACCTGCGCCCGTGTCCGATGCTGGAAAATCCGCAGTATTTAGCCGCCATGGTCAAACGCAGCGGTGCCAAATCGACGGACCTGCAGTCGCCGGAATCGGCAGAACACTTATGTAATAAATGCAAGGCTTATGCCGTACAGTGGAAACCGACAGCCGACAAGTTGTGGGCTGAAATCGAAGCTAATAAAGAAAAAGAAGCCGCGGAAAAGAAGGTCCACAGCCCTCAGTCCGCCGCTCATTAGGAGGAGTCCCATGAATATCCAGATTTTCGGCACGAAAAAGTGCTTTGATACCAAGAAAGCCATCCGCTATTTCAAAGAACGGAACATCAAGGCCCAGTTCATCGACTTGAAAGAAAAAGGCCTGAGTAAAGGTGAATACACCAAGGTCAAGCAGGCCGTCGGCGGCCTCGATGCCATGCTCAATCCGAAATGCAAGGATCAGGATACGCTGGCCCGCATCCAATATGCCGTCGATGACGAAAAAGATGCCAATGTACTGGCGAACCAGCAAGTCTTAAAGACGCCCATCGTCCGCAATGGCACCAAGGCGACCGTCGGCTACGTGCCAGAAATCTGGAAAACGTGGGAATAGTTTTTAGCTTGACAGAAATTAAACGTTTGGGTATACTCATAGTTACTTAAACGTTTAATTTTTTTTATAGTGAACGAGGTGTAGAAAATGAAATATACTGTAAAAAGAACCGCTGTATTAGCCTGTGCGGCCTTGATGATCGGCAGCGTTTCCCTGGCTGCCAGCACGCCGAAGGTCCAGGCCATGGGGCTGCCCAATCCCATCGTAACTTATGATACTTATGAAAGTGTCGTCAAAGATGCCGGCTTTACACCCTTATATTTGACCCGCGACGCCGGCTTCAGCTGCTACTATCTTTCTTTGATCGGCAAAAACACGGCAGATATCGGCTTCCAGCGCTTAGGACAGCCGGAAACGACGGTCCGCGTCCGCACGATGCCGCAGAAAGCCGATAAATCCATAAAAGACATTTCTGGCATCTATAGCGTAACCTGGAAAGACCAAGTCATCGACGGCGTCACCGTCAGCATAGCAAAAATCAGTGACACGTCCTATGCGGCTCATTGGAAAGTCGGGGACTACCAGTTCTCCGCCCAGGCAACGGGCATGAGCGCCCCGGAATTCAAGGCCCTCCTGGAAAACAGCCTCGTCGACGACTCGGCTCATTATTTTGTGAAATAGTTGTTAGTGGCTCGTGGCTCGTAAATACATAAATTTAATTTCATACGCTTTTTGAAAAGAGGATGTTGCATTATGCGTTTTTTGCTTAATGCAGCATCCTCTTTTGCGAACCACGAACCACGAATTACTAATCACTACTTACTCCGTGCAGCTGAAGGGACGATGCCGATGGCACAGAGAATCGTAAAGACGATGAAGGCCTGCTGGATGTGCTGGGCCAGCCAATCCGAGGCAGCCGAGGCCCCGCTTTGCGACAGGATCAGGGTGATGATAGCCACGCTGAGGACCTGACCGATGAGGCGGACCGTACTGACGACAGATGAGGCAGCGCCGTAATATTTTGGCGTCACAGACCCCATGATAGCGTTGTTATTCGGTGCCGTGAACAGGGCAAAGCCGATGCCGATGATGACCAGGGCCAGGGCGATGAGCCAGAAAAAAGGGTAAGAGACATTCACGGCTAAGAGACAGAGGCCCACGGTAATCAGAATCATGCCGGAAGAAGCCAGGACGGCTGGATTGATACGGTCCGACAGGGCCCCGGTGACAGGGGATAAGAGGGCCATCAGTACGGGCTGAATCAGTAAGACCAGCCCCGTATCGCGGGCATTGAGGCCGGTAATGCGCTGCAAATAAATGGACAAGAGGAAACTGATGCCGAAGGTCGCGCAGTAATTGAGCATGGCCGCCAGACTGGAACAAGAGAAGACGCGGTTGCCTGCAAAAATACGGACTGGCAGGACCGGGCTTTTCCGGTGCCATTCACCGTATAAGAAAGCCAGGAACAAGAGGAGGCCGGCAGCTAAGAGGTATTTGGCATATGACAGTGTCATTACTTCCGATAAGCCAACCATAATGGCAATCATGGCCAGGGCATACAACAGACTGCCAGGCAAATCGAGGCTGCCTTTCGCGTTGACGATCCATTCTTCCTTCGTCATGCTGCGAGCTGCAATCAGCCAGGCCAGGGCACAGATGAAGGCGATGAAATAAAAAATCGTCTTCCAGCCTAAGTAATAAGAAAAGAAGCCGCCCAGGACAGGTCCAAAGGACAGGCCGCAATATACGGCGGCAATGGTAAAGCCCATGGCCCGGCCGCGGCGCTGTGGCGGCGTGACCAGGGATATGATAGCCATGCTGGTCGCGAAAATACTAGCACTGCCCAGCCCCTGCAGGATGCGCAGCAAGAACAGACCGTACAAGGAGTTCACAAAATAAACGGCCAGCGAAGAGACACAGAACAAGGAGACGCCGAATAAAAAGATATGACGCTTGCCAATCCGGTCGGCAATCTTGCTGATTGGCATGATGGTCACGGTCGAAGAAATCAAGAACAACTCAATGACCCAACTGAGCTGAGCATCAGTCGCACCATAAGCCGTACCGATGCCAGGCAGGGCGGTCGTCAGGGCGCTGCTGGTAAAAGGATTGATGAAAGACACCATCATGACGACGGCTAAAATCGTATTTTCATAAGATAAAAATCGCTGCATCGCGAATAACCCTCCGTAAAAATAAATTGATAGATAAATGTAATTATACTGCCAGAGAAAATCATTCGCAAGAAATAATTTTTTGAACTATTTTTACGAGAAAAGGCTGATTTTGCAAAAAAAGTTGATTAGCTCAACTATTAAAACACTACTGTATAGAAAAAAGGCCCATATCCATAGATAATATAACACATCAGCCTGATACTAAATTATACGAATCATGCGATAATACGACAATATCGCGGACTATATAGCGATTCGCACAATTCAGGCGTCGACTCCGCTTAGTATATAACCAAATACCACGGTTCCTATATCCGATTCCAGCCAGCCTGCATAAGCCTATAATATGTATCTATATCTGAAAACCGATACATATTATGAAATACAGAAAAAGTTTCCATCAAAAAAATAATAGCCATATCAGCAGGGAGAATCACAAATAGCCAAGATAAAATAAATGAATTCAATCAATGACTGCGAAGAACTCGATACAGCGATTTTGCAGTGATTTTGAGCATGGGGTAGAAATAGCCCCTTAATTACTTCCGATAACGTTAAATTATCGTAAGTAATATTTTAGCGATATTTTCAAGCCTTTGCAGGACTTTATAAACGGCTTCATTAAGCCAGTTATTACGTTAGTTTGTACTTTATAAGTCTTTGCTAATGTTTGCAAATTCCCCCAATTTTTCATTTAAAAGTGGGAAGTTTTGTGGGAAGTTTTGGGCACATAGTGGGAAGTTTTTTTGGGAAGGGAAAATGCCGTCACAGATAGCACCTGTGGCGGCATTTTCATTATTAACTCATGAGGCTTTGCCATCATATTTTATTTTGTACTGATTCAATTGATTCTGTTTTATTTTACGATCATTCTGAAGTCTGCCGATAACAATACCTATGCCGACTTTAACGCTTTCAGCAAGCTGTTGTATGGCCCCAAAGGAATAATCCTGTTTCTGATAAAATTCCTTTAACCTTTCAGAAGGTATCAGAATTTCAGCCGCCATAGCATTCGCCTGCTTTTCATCTTCGTCCGTAGTCCCTTCTCGCTGATAAATATGCCCTTTCAGCACATGAGACAATTCGTGAAATAGGCTGAACCAAAATCTATCAGCATATTTTCCTCTCATGGTTACTCCAATGACAATTTTATCCGTGTTATTGTCATGAAAACTAATCCCATGAAGAAAAGAACCTTCTATTTTGGGCAAATACACGAGAGCAACGCCGCACGACTTAAGAATACCCGCCAATTCATCGTCAAAGTCCCTCGTCTTATGCATAGTCAATGCCCGGATATCTTTAAGTTTTTCTTGCAACGTTTCTTTGCAAAACGGTTCCGTTTGAATTCCCCTGGCCTTGATTTTTGCGTATTGAGCTAAAGTCATCATAATATACGTACTTTTTTCAGTATCCGATAGTTTGCGGCAGGCCACTGGCATCAGTTCTTTATTTTGAAGTAACTTCAAACTGCTGACCTCAAAGTATTTACATAGATTGATTATTTTCTTTTTCCAGTCAGCCGTCTTAGGAACCATCCCCCAACTGGCGATTTTATTATAGGGATATTTTGCTGCTAGTGCCTTTTCTTTTTCCATTTCATTTTCCGACTTTACTTTTGCCAATTTTTCCTGATAGATAGCTTCCAGTTTATTCCAAAAAGAAGCCGGCACGCCTAACACCATTTCGAGTTTTTCAGCTGTTTCAGGAGTCAGATGCACCTCGCCGTTAATTAACCGGCTGATGTGTTTTTCAGACATTCCCATCCGGTTTGCAAACTCTTTTTGTGTCATGCCCCGGTTGCCAAGCTGTTCTTTTATTGTTGCACCCGGCGGCGTAGCAATATAGCTTTTGCTTTCCAACATGACTCTCACTCCTCCTAATCGCTAATGATAATCCACAATCTCTTGTATTTCAGCAATCTGGATTTCATAGCCCTTTTTGGTAAATATCAGTCGATAAGGATGCACTAAATCCATCGCGTATTGTCCTTCTCTGTTACCCGTCAGGGAATGACACCTGCCGATGTGAAATTGCACCAGCATTTCCACCGTATCAGCTGCGCTGATTTCATCAATACGCTGATGGATTTTCCCAGCCATTTTTTCGCCGTATTCCCTACGTGCAGCATTGGCATTCGTACATACTTTGCAGATTTTCTTATTTTTATACTGAACTTGCAATGCTTCACCTCATTTACCTATAAGGTTAATTTTATTTTATCATAGGATTCAGAGATATGCAACGAGTTCATTTACCTCAAAGGTAAATTTTATATTTTTTCAGTTCTAGACCTGTTTCAATTTTTCCTACAACTTTTGTCGAATAAGCTTAAATGAGAAAAAGGACCCGCATGATTACGGGTCCTCCCTAAAACTTTATTTCAAATGATATTCTCTCGCAGTAATTTTTCCTGGTGCTCATTACAACGTCAATCGTTCAGTTTCCTAGTCCAATCTTCCAATACTTTGCTGCTGGCCTGGAGTTTCTGTATGCTGGCTTCTTTGGCATCGCAGGCTTTCACGATTTTTTCAAAGTCATCATTGATATTCTGCATGAGCTGCTGAGCAAATATCTCTTTGCATTTTTTCAGTTCTTCATGAAACTTTTGGGTTTCCTTTTCAAGTTCTTGAGCCAAATACGTAAACATCTCTCCTATGATAGCAGCTAATAGATTTTTCAGCTCATTCCTTTTTTCTCCATCGCGGATTTCTCCGGAAAACTGGGAAGATATCTTGTTCAGGAAAGAATCCAGGCTAAGGTGGATTACTGGGAAGCGAATGTTGTTCAAAGTACGTTCTGTCACCAACCGGAAATAATCCGGACTGTATTCTGCCGAGCCCAAATCAAAGTGTTCCACGATTACCTTCAACAACTGATTTTTAAAGCTTTTCAGATTCAAGGTTTCGGCAAATCCTTCTTCGATACATCCGGAAGATTCATTGGCGTAATTCCGCAGGTTGTCCAAGGCATCACTGACATCGACATAGGTATAGTTCGATTCATATGTACGATACTCTATACGAGATGAGCCCCAGGTCCAAGGTTTATACCAACAAGAATCGCTGACACGATAGGATTCTGTCTTGGTTTCCGTGCCCGTCCGATCTGATACAGTGCCATATTCCCGGCTGCCCCGGCGAAGGTCTTGCAGACAAGAGATTTTCATCTGTTCTACTTTATTATCCTGACTGCCAAATTCTGTTTCCAGTTGTGCCTGGATGCTATGGATTTGATTTTGAAGTTTTTGGCGCTGTTTCAGTAAGGCTTCTTTATCCCGCGTGGCCAGGATATTCAAATGCTGAAGGATAATACGCTGCTGATTTTTCAGGACCTGTGCCAATTCTTGGCGGGCAGCAGGAACGAAATTTTCGGCTTTGTTTGCCAGGATGCTATCCTTTTCCTGAACGATAGCGGCCAGTTCTTCCTCTATCGCACTAATATCCCCTATTTCCTGTATTAAGGCGTCATCCAAGTCCTGCGTTTCCTCATTGAGGTCATCATATGCTTTTTTCTCCAGGGCATTGTACTGTTCATAAGAACGTCCAATCATGGTGTGGAATAAGGAAGAAAGGAAAAGAGGATGTTTGCAGGCTTCCAGCAGTTTTTCCGTATTGATATTTGTCTGATCAGTGTCTTTCGGATGGAAGATTTTAAGCGCCTGGTTCCGGAGTCTCTTTTTTGTATCTGCCAGCGTTTCTTCCAGGCTATCAAAATCATAGCTGGCATCCACCAGCCCTTCATCAAAACGGCTGCAGATAAGAACTAACTTTCGTACTCCCTTCTGAGGAAGCTGCGCCTGCAACAGCGTTACATCCCCCTGATTCAGGAAATTGGAAGCCGGACTCAGGAAAAAGACGGCATCACAAAGTTCCAAAAATTCTCTCGTCTGCAAGGTACGGGAAATAACTGGGTCATTGAGCCCCGGCGTATCGACAATTGAAAGACCTTCCAGTTCCTTTCGGTTAAGCGTCAGGATTACACTCTTGACCAAAGGAGTCAGTTCCCCGTTTTCTCCTACGTAATGATTGAGAGTCTCCATCATCGCTGCTTCAGAAGGGAATTCCACTTTTTCGCTTCCTTTTTCCGTGTACTCCCTAGCGTTAATTCCATTGATTTCAAGCGCAGTAACTAGTTCCCTGGCAGCTCTGCCGACTTCACTAGTATCCTCTGCATTAGCAAGTCTCTTCAGTTCTTCCCATTCTTCGGTTGAATAATATTTTACCTCTAAACTGTTCTGTGGCCCGTATTCGATTTTTGTCAGCGTAGCGGTTTTAGGCGTAAATGCACGGGGAAGCACATCTTTCCCCTGGAACAGCAGCATATTGAGAAAGGAAGACTTGCCGGCCTTGACCCGGCCTACAATCCCCAGGTTCAGCTTTCTATCTTTCCGGAAGAAATCATTTACCTTAGTCTGGAAATGATTGGCCAGCTGTTCGATTTCCTTCAGATTATCTGGCTCAGCAACGGGCTGCAAATCTCTAACGGTCTGCTGGTATATCTCCTGCATTTGTTGAAACGCACGAGCCTTTTCTTCGGTCTTAGCAAAAGTAATAGACATAAATGGACCTTCTTTCTTTTACGGGAAGATAATTGCGGAATTGTTGCTTTGGCTACCTTCATCTTGGAATTGGCAGGATTCTTGGTAGGATTTTCGGGTTTCATAAGAAAAATACCAATCAGGATATGCATACTTGAAATAAACATACCCTTGTGAAAACAAGTGAATATATTGAGAGCTTTTGATAGTATTCATCATTATGAGGTAGCAAGAATCAAACTGACATTCCACCGACTTAAACGCCCGAAGTCCCTTAACATCTCCAATACAGCCATTGGGATAATTTCCCCTTTGGTTACAGTCACAAGCTTTTAAGTCTAGCAGACATTTCGAAAAGGTTGACTGGGAAATGGTCAGAGAGTCTGTGCTTTCGTCTATTCGGAAAACCCTTCCGTGAAAATCGGTAAAGGACGATTGGGTGATTTCAATTTTCTTAACCCAACTGGCCGTAAAAAGCGGGCGGAGAAAATGGTGGAACTGACAGTCTACTATGCTCAGTTTCTCGATGTTTGAAAATGAAAAGATACCTGCCAGTCGATTGAATCCATCTGTATCTAACTTGGCAAAAATTTTCGCTTCTTCCTGGGTTTCTTTCCGGATAAAACGAATATCCTTCAAGAGGACTTCCTTTTTCTCCTTAATCGATGCCCACTGCTTTGATAAGGTATGTTCCAGTTCCGGCGTCAGTTCCACCGTCTTGCCGAAGGTAGTGCAGTAAAAAGACGCTGGAAAACCGGCACTCAGTAACGTATATGTTTTCAAATAAGGCATACATTTGTGAAAAGCCGATGCACAGAGTTCGCGGAAATCATGGCAGAAGACATTTTCTTCTTGTAACGAAGCTTGAACGATGAGCAGCAGTTCTTCCAATTTTCCCGAAGATACGCTCCAGAGGGCAGCCAAATCCGCAATGAATTCTAGTTTTCCCTTATTTCCTTTATCATAAAGAGAAGTCAGCAGCAGGCTGTCAACCAAAAAGACTTCTTCCAATCGATGGGTACGGATGGACTCTATATACTGGTATATACTGTGGGTATCCAGCAAAAGAGACTTTTTAAAATACAGTTCCATATCCGGCTGCGAAGGCAAGGCGGCTGCAACGCGGCAAGGATAAAGAACGGGGTGTTCCTCGAGTTGCAGGCCCGTATCTTTTTCCGCTACAGCTAATAGCAAGGTCAGGTAAGCCTCCTGTACTAACGGTTCCTGCACCTGACTCAGGGCATGCCCCTGGATAGGAAAGCAGAATCCCTTGTGCATAAAATCTTCAATGTTTACTTCGACAGGCTGCTGCTGTGACACTTCCCATTCGGTCAAATCACGGCATACGTCGGTAAAGGAAGCCTGTAGCATCTTAACTTCCTGGATTAAATCAATAACAGTTTTCATAGGGTGTTTCTATTCCTTTCTTTTAGATTCTCCAATCAGATTTTCCAAGTTGAATAATGATTGCTAGTCTGAACTAAAATTTTTTTTAGATGGAAGATTTTTTTATTTTTTAAAAATGGGAGAAGAATCTATTCTCTTACATTTTTGATTTTTTATGAATGTATTGCAACTAAATAAATAATCAGAATAAGTATCACAACCACATTTATTAAATATTGTATTTCCAATCAAAAAATGTTTAGTATCCCCTTGACTAACTCCAATGATTGCGTCGCAATAGCGACCAGCAGAAGCATCAATATTAGAGAATGTTGAATCCTGAATAGATAGCTGTAGCACGCCAGCACTGGTGAAAAAAAGAGGATTATCTATGAACTTCATTAAAAAAAATCCAGAAACAAGACTAAAATTCCTGACAGTACAATGGATAAATTCCACCTTTTCTAGACAGGTAAAATGAAAAAGTGTTTTATTTTCATGACACACCTTGAAATTTTCAAACACACAGTGCTGGAAAGTCATTTTTTTGAAGTTAGAAAAAGAAAAAGATTCCTGAATTTCCTGATTTTGCCCATTTAGGGTGATATCTTCGAAACAGACTTCTTCCAGGCCTTCAAGTTCCGAAAAATCCCGTTTCCAGACGTCTTCGTTCTGGTAAAAGAACGAAGTTCTAGGAGTAACAACTGCAGTCCCAGGGCAATTTTTCAAATAGAATCGTAATTCATCCGGCAACATGTGGAGCTGTTTGAATTTACGATTCAAAGATGTTGCTTCTACTATGGACTTAGCCATTTCCACCAGTTCTGCCAAATGCACCTCTGTTATATTCAGCAGTGCCGCCAGTTCAGCAATGAATTCCAGTTTGGCGGTATTCCCTTTGTCATACAGGAGCGTCATAAGCATGGCATCCAGAACAAAGGCTTCTTCCAATTGGTCATCTGCAATGGTTTCCACATACTGATGAATCGTCTTTTCTTCCAGGAACAGTGCCTTTTGAAAATAGCCTTCCATCGCTTTTTTCTCATCTGCCAGAGCTGCCGCTACTCTGCAAGGATACAGTATGGGATGATTCTCTATATCCGCTTTTACTTGGGTCATGGCTACGGCTGAAAGAAGGACCAGATATGCTTCAATACCCAGGCTATCGGCACAACGGGTCAATGGATGACCGGTCAATGGAGAATGGGCTGCCCGTCGCATAATGTTTGTGATGTCAAGCCCTTGCGGATTTTTTTCTGAGGCCTGCTGCAGTTCTGTCAAAGAAGCAAAGAGCGCATCCGCTTCCTGCTGCAGTTTTTTTGCTTTCTCCTTGATTTCTATAAGGTTGTCCATGGCTTATCCTCCTATTTTTTCTTTCATCAAGTTGTACAAGGCCTCTTTATGAAGTGGGCCTCCCGGAAGTTTTTGCCCCGGAGTCGGATCAATCTGCTGCATGGCAGCGGTCAGCTTTTTCAGCAGCCGGGCGGCTTCCGCCTGCTGGGGTTCCTGGAGCAATTTTTTGGTCAACGCGGCCGAGTCTGTAAGTTCATCTTTCCGCAACTCTATTTCGGAAGGTTCCGGCATAGCAATACCCACTGCATCCGCCACGAATTTGATTTCTGCAAAAAATTCCCGCTGCAGTTTCTGGAGAGTCGCTTCGGCATCCTGTAGCCCTTCCAGTTCTTTATGTACCTCAGTCGCCAGCTCGCTGAGGCAATCCGTGATTTCTGATACGTCACCGCCCAGGGTCAGCGCCTGATTGAGCCGGCTCAGTTGTAACCGGCTGGCGTGAATCTCATCCTCATAGTAGGCATGGCAGGCCACGAACAGTTGTTTAAACTGATGGGCAAAATCCACCTGTTTTTTCCCGGCGTCCAGTTTCCGTAGATTCTCTTCTATTAATTTCCGGTCAAATTGACTGTTTTTCCTGCGGGAAAAGGCTGCGATACCCTCAAAAGCAATGCCATTGATTTCTAGCACAGAACGTATCTTCTTTTTCAGTTCTTCCACAGCGGCTTTATCAGGCGCCTTATCCGCCTTGGCCACGATAATCCATTTTGGGATATTGTGGTCCAGGCTTTTTAAGAAGGCAATGTCGTCTGTGCTGATAGTGCCTGTATCCGCCGGGACAAACCAGAGAATCGCATTACTGCTGTTCAGCTGTGCCCGGGCAATTCGTTCATCCGTCTTGACCGAATAAGCATCACTGTCCGGTTTGGAATATCCTGGTGTATCCAGAAACGCAATATGAGGATAAGTCAGCGTCGGAACCGCTACAAAGAGGCTTTGAAGCAAATGCCCCAAGGTAATCTCATCAGCAGGATTTTCACCTTCTTCAGCTACCTCTTCTCGGCCGAAACCGTGGGCAATGCTCTTGATATCGGGAAAGGATAGCGGCAATTTTACATCAAAGATATTGATGCCCCAGGCACTTTCTTCAGCCTCCTGGATGACATAGGTCGGCACAGAGGTAGAGGGGTCGATATTGGCCGGAAGAATCCGCTGCGCCAAAAGGCTATTTAGGAAGCTGGATTTACCACTGCTGAAACTTCCGCCCAATGCGACAACATTTTTCCCAATCAGCTTATCAAACAGCAGGAAATCATGAAACTGGCCATATACCTGTTCAAATTCAAAATACAGTTCCGGAAAATTAGCCGGAGCCTGTTTAGACAAAGCCTGTGGGATTTCTTCCCGGATGATTTTTTCCAGGCGAGAGACATCGACAGGCAGCTTCTGTGCCCGCTGCCTGGGCGTTATAATGTGTTTCAGCAAGGTAAAATCTGCACTGACATTTCCCATACGGTATACCTTCTTTCCTTACGCTTTCTGTAGTTTCTTGACTTGTTCTAAATCTTGTTGCCATTCTGTCAGCCGGGCTTGTTTTTCTTCCATTTCAGCAGCCTGGTCTTTTTTCAAATCAGCCAGGGCTTTTTTCTGCGCATCCATCTGAAGCTGTACATTCCGCTGGATAGTAGCATTGATTTCCTGCACTTTATCAGCTATAACTGATTGTACTTTTTCCATCGTTACATTGATAATGGTAGGAATCAGTTCACTTTCGATTTTTCTTCGTGCCATTTGACGTTTTTCTTGTTCCCGCTTCTTATTGAAACCGAGAGCCACAAGAATAGAAATAATTCCCACAATGATGCCGCCAATAATTCCCGAAATAGCGACACCCAGGACGCCCAGAATGGCTGGGAGAGCCATTTTTATCACTTCCCGGGTCGTATTTTCCACCATGCGGTCGAGCTGAAGCTGCTCAGGCATAAGTTCCAGATTGATGTTTTCAGGAATACCCATCTGGAGTGTATGAAAAGTTTGTCCCAGGTACGCACTGATTTTCGGAGCAAATACTTCTTTAAAAGCTTTCGTGATGACTTCCCGCACCAGTAATATCACCCGGTTTTTAATATCTCCCTGGCGCAGCAGGATATCTTCTAATTCAGGAGCGTCTGCCCGCAATGCACGATCCAGGCGAATACGGATGGTATCCAGGCACGGTCCAATCTGACCTTCAAAATGAAGCCGTTCTTTTTCCATTTTTGTCTGAATCCTGTCCATGTTCTGCTGTACTTCCTCGATTTTCCCTTCTAATTCTGAAGGTGAAAGAACAGCCTGCCGAATGGAAGTATCCAGATACAGCTGTAAATCGAAAGCACATTTGGCAAGCTGCTGCTGACCGACCTTCCGAAAAATGTCCTGGCTCTTCTTTTCGATTTCCCGGAGGTCCGCTTGAAAGGGTTCCAGAATTTTTATTTTTCCTTTGGCATTGGTGACCCCGATGGATACTTGCGGAAGTCCCAGATATTTCTCTGCATCCTGACGGATGCGGTCTGTACAAATACGACATTCATCTTCCGTAACAGCACGGGATTTTGTTATTAAGAAATATACGGGAACTTCATGAAGCTTAAGTTCCTTGATAAAATTAGCCATATCCTCCGAAATAGTCGGAGTGCGGGCATCAAAGGTAAGCAGATAGGCCTCTGCTTCTGGAAGATATTCATCAATAGCTCGGTTGTGCAATTCAATGCCAGAATTGAATCCAGGCATATCCACAATCCGTACTGTCTCAATTTCCTTTAAAAATGGATGGTTGAGATACAGTCGAACCTTATGCGTTTCTGAAGCTGAAAAAGAACACTGCTTGTATTCCTCCAATGTCAGCTCCTTGGAGGGGTCATTATCTTTCGAATAGATAATCGCTTTTTCCTGTTCCCCATAACAGATTTCTGTAGGGACGGCAGTCTCCGGGGTAATGTTTTCCCCTAGGATTTTATTTCCAAGCATTGCATTAATCAGGGAACTTTTCCCAGTGCTGAATTCCCCTAATAAAGGCGTAACCACCTGAAATTCTGCCAGTTGCTTTTGCGCTTTCAGCGTTTCCGTGGAATCCAATCCATATTTTTTTTGCAACTCTATCAGTTTTTGGAGTGCTACTGTATATTGCTGCTCCATTTCTCCATAGCTCATATTAAAAATCCTTTCTTTTTCACAGCGTATGCTGGCCTTGAGGAATAACCTTCCTTTCTTTAATATTTTCGCCAACAGCTATCGGATTTCCTTTATTTTCTGGTAAACTTTCGATTCTAACCATCACGTCGCCATCACTTATCTCCTAGCGAATAAATAGAGAAACAGCCTGACTACTAGCATTGTTTGCCAGTCGTCAGGCTGTTTTGTCCTTCTTTTTTTACAATCAATTGATTATGGACGGTAATACGAGCACATTTGTTTGACGATATTATAATCACCCAACATTATATATCTACCATATGCATCAAATTGTTTATTGCCATTAGCATTGAGAATATAGACTCTATTTTCATCCCAGCTAACGGCTACAAGATTAGAAAAAGTACGTCCGCCATAGCTTTGCTGAAGATACATGTGAGCCGTACCATCACCCGGATAATAAACGCTACTGTCGTCAGTTACTACAGTGATGTCACCATCATAAAAGTTTGCTGCTTCCGCTGTAGATGGATTAGCAAGCAACATTCCGCCTGCAATTGCTAAGCCTAAAACAGCGGGCATAAACCAACGTGAAATTTTCTTAAACATTTTTATCGCTTCCTTCGTTTTTATTATATACACAATATTACCATAATTGTCACTTATTATTCAAGATATGGTTCTCTATATGGTTCTCTGCTCACTAAATATTAACTTCATCGCCCTTAATTTCCCATTTTTAGTAGCAAAGAAACGATAATCAACAAAACTTGCAGACCTTTGAGTGACCGACACAAGAATAGTAAGTTGGAAGCCCCTCCTTTGTCTACTACACTTATCAATGCCCTTTACTTCTCCTAATCGCTAATGATAATTCACAATTTTTGGTTACGGTTAACTCGGGTACTTGTTTGCTCTCAAATTTACACGACATAATCAAACAACTTGATTTCCGTAATCTTTCCGTTACGCGTTGTAAATACCAGCCATTTTCCTTCTTCATGATAAGAAATATACCCGCGGTCATTTTTCCAGGGTTCTCCGTAGGCCTGTTCAATAGCGTCAGCATCCATGCCTACTGTTAGTCCAGCCGGTGTAGTCAAGCCGTTATTGGCCGTTGAAAAGATACCGGTCACGACATTGGTATTGGCATCAAAAAAGATGTAAAACGATGACCCGTAGGCATAGCTATAACTGTATCCGCCCTCAGCATTGGGTACTTTATCCGAAATGTGTGTCGGTTCTCCGTAAATAGATTGTACATAGTCCGCTGATGAACCAATGGTGACGCCGCCAATCGCAAATTCTGAATCAGGAATGGCAGCAAAGACGGTAGAAATTGATACAATCAATAATGAGAATACGCTAAGAATAAGGTATTTCATGTTACCACATCCTTTCTATTTTATGATATTTGGGTCTTTACTTAGCAGTATAGTACATCTATAATATAGAAGAAGCAATTGCTGGTATTGGCTGCGGAGGCGTCACCTCATTAGAGAGTGAATCCGTAGAGGTACTGCCACAGTTGTTCCTATAGAATCAGTTGTCGATGACATTGGCCCAAGATATCCCGTTTCTATTGAAGCGCTCTTTGGGGAGGTACGGTCGACAACTGATTTTTTTCTTATCCAGATAAAATCCAAGAGGCCATCGTAGTAAGACAGCCTCTTGTTCCATTAATCGGTACATTCCCTATTTCGGTGTAACGGCTACGACGCGGACAGGCAGTCCGGTCGCGCCTTCGATATTGGGCCAAGCTGCCAGGAGAATGGCACCGGCAGGAGCTACTTTGTCCAGGTTATCCAAGAGCTCGATCTGGACGTGGCCCTGGCTGAGGACGTAGCGTTCGCAGATGAGGTCCCCTGCTTCAGCTGCGACGGCAGAGGCATCGGTATCAAAGGTTTCGTGGCCGTTGGCTGCGGCGTGGCGGACTTCATAAATGTATTTCAAGGCTTCCAAAGACCAGCCTGGCGCATTTTCATTGCCCTCTTCGTCGAAGCCGCAGAGCTTGTCGTTGTCCGGCCAGTTCTTGGCCCAATCTGTCCGCAGGGCGACAAAGGCGCCTTCCGGGATGTCGCCATAAGCGGCTTCATAGGCTTTGATGTCGTCGACGGTGACGGCGTAATGGACGTCTTTGGCTACTTTTTCGCTGACGTCAATGACGACTAAGGGATAGGCCATATGCTGGACGCCGAAGCCATCTGACAGTGCTGTCCCTTTGGCAAAATGGCCTGGAAAATCAATATGCGTGCCGAATTGGCCGGGGAATTTGAATGTCTGGATCAAACATTCCAGCATGGGATTGCCCCAATCGAAGACGGTTTTCCCGATTTCTACGGAGCCTTCAGGCATGCCTGACCAATACGGGCTGTCGTTGTTCAGCCGATGGCTGAGTTCTACCCATTCGTAATCGGATTTCAGTTGTTGTAAGAGATTCCATAATGCATGTGTTGCCATAAGGACACTTCCTTTCTTGATTCAAAGATTCCATGTTTCTAATACGGACATCATGGCCCTTTTTTCAGCCGTCGCATCTTCTAAATGGAAAACAGCGAAACGGTTGCCACTTTCGGGAGTATAAATTTTCTTCATGACAGGATATCCCGGTTGGGCCAGTGCTTCTTGTGCCAGTTCATCCCCCTTTTCAAAAACGGCTTTGCCATAATAACGGAAAAAGAGTTTTCCTTTTCCCATGAGTCCACAAATTTCTACATAAGGATTTTCTTGCATTTGACGATAGACTTCTTTCATTGCGCCGACACCAAAATAATTAACCCCATCCTTCAGCATGTGGAAACTGATAGGACGCGACTTAGGGCGGCCAGCTTCTATGGTATTCAAAAAGAAGGCCCCGCTTTCCTCTACGCAAGCAGTTAACCAATCATTAATTTTTTTTGCAATGATTTGTTTTTCGGGCATATGGTTTCTCCTTGGTTGTTTTTGTGGGATGATGTGGGATAATGTTGATTTTTTGTATTCCGATAACTTACGATGCCATAAGTCTGCATCGGCTTGTGTAATGAGACGGATGACCCGGCAGGGATTGCCAGCTGCGACGACGTGACTGGGAATATCGTGGGTCACGACGGAACCGGAACCTATGACGACGTCATCGCCAATGGTGACGCCAGGGTTGATGACAACATTGCCGCCAATCCAGACGTCTGAACCGATAGTGACCGGTTTGGCGTATTCCAGGTTGGTATTACGGACTTCGGCGTCGATGGGATGACCGGCTGTGTAGATACTGACGTGAGGTGCCAAAAAGACGTTGTCGCCAAAGGTGACGTAGTTTTCGTCCAAGATGGTCAACCCCGTATTGGCGAAGAAATGACGGCCAAAGCGGATGCGGTCGCCATGGTCGAAGTAGACCGGCGCCAACAGCACCATGTCATCTGGCGCCTGGGCAAAACAGCGTTTCAGTTCTTCAAAAGCCTGGCGGTCGTTCAAATCGTCAGAAGCATTGAATTTCCGCTGCGCCGCATGGACCCGCTGGAAGCTGTCATCGTGAACATTGAACGGGTCGTACAGCTCCTGGCCAATCATGCGGTCCCACTCTTTCTGATTCATGGGTCTAGGTTCCTCCTTTTTGTTCATTTCTATTCGATGACGGTAAAGGTCAAGACGGCTGCCCGGTTCCAATCACCATAATCTGGAACGAGTTTCCGATGGGTCGTCCCCAATTTCTTCCCTGTGAATATGGCTTCTGTCGAACCACGCGGATGCTTTTTACCGGCTGCTTTCATAGAAACAACGTCCATATTGTCATTCGCACTGCCCATCCAGCGGACTTGTCCCGGGTCCAGGCTATCTTGCGACGGCATAATATGGACACTTTGGCCAAGATGTAAAACAATGTCGTTATTAGAAACCATGACAGCCCCTTTAGGCGTGCTGATCTGATAAGTAATTACGAAATTGTCAGCACCCGGACTGCTCTGCGAAGAAGATTGAGGATCCGCTTGCTGACCAGTTTTTGCTCCGGTCTCTTTCAGCTTATCGATGACCTCTTGATTCTGAGCCTTGATGGCTAAATCTAAGGCCGTTTCTCCAGCCTTATTCGTCGCATTGATATCAACGCCATGCTGTAGACAATCGTCCAGACAATCTATTTTCCCAGCTACAGCCAATAAATGGATCAACGTATCGCCTTGGTGATCCACTATCTTCCAATCCGCATCGGTGAGCTTATGGGCGGCTTCTGCCTGGCCGGCTTGAACGGCATAAGATAACGCGGTCAACCCGATATCATCGGCATCGTTCACGGTATCTCCGTGTTCACTGATAATTTTGTCGATCAAGTCCCCCTTTCCAGTATGAGCCGCTGCCATGAGCGGTGTTTTATGATTTTTCCCAGCCAGTGTCATATCAAAGCCCGATTTTTCAAATAAATCAACCACTTTGTCATTTCCGTTCTCGATGGCATCGATAAAAGCATCGGCTGTGTACTCAATATTCATCTCATGTAGTTCTTTTTTCGCATTATCTGCCGTATTGCCGCAACCAGCAAGTAAAAGAATCATGCACAAGAATAACACTATAAAAGAAAATCGTTTCTGATAATATTGCATCTTCATGCCTCCATTTATTTTACCCTTGAATCCGATACCATAGCTGCATTTCAAAATCGTTGGGAATCCCCGGTTCTGACATGAGCTGGCCGAAGCCTACGACAATGCGCGTCATGGTTTGGCGAAAGGCTTTTTCTAAGGGCATTTGCTTCACTTTATGGAGATACCACGATTCATGGATGGAAAGACACATCCCCGATTTCAGCAGCAACAGACGGGCATCATGGGCCGCCTGGATTTTTTCGGGGTCGCCCTGAGTATCCGCCTTGGCCGCTTCCAAGAGCTCCCGTTGTTCGTCTGGCGAAAGGTGGCTGCAGAACATATGCTGCGCCAGGCGCCGGAACCATGCATAGTCTTCCCCAGCATCGGCCAACAACCGCGTCATGAGTTGTTCTGAAGCCCTATCTTCTAAAAAAGCCTGCACACAGGCCAATTCCTGATTTTCCAAAGACAATCGTATCACCTCACCGATTACATATCACGCTTTACAAATAGCCAGATAGCTTTTATAAAAATATTCTACATGATAAGTTGAAATTCCTGCCTTTCTTCTGGATATACTTCAGCCTAGATTCCTATGTAAATAAAAGGTCATCAACCAGGCCCTGGCAGACTTGAAAGCTGACGGGACGTATACCAAGCTCTATCAAAAATGGTTCGGCGTCGATCCGACAGCGGAAGAATTGCAATAGAATTTGCCCCTTCTTTACAGACTCTATATGTTCGGCTGGTATGCTGAAGAAAATAGAGTAAAGGTGGGATTTTTTATGGCAAAGACTTATGTACTCGATACGAATGTGCTCATTCAGGCGCCGTATGCCATGCAGTGTTTTGAAGACAATCACGTCGTCATTCCCCTGGTCGTCGTCGAAGAGCTGGATGGGCTGAAAAAAGCGGATGGTGAACGCGGGTTCAATGCCCGTCAAGCCATCCGTTTTTTAGAACGCCTGCGTCTCCGGGGCAATCTGCTCGACGGAGTCCCCCTGGATAACGGCGGTACGCTGCGTATCGAAATCAACTGCGTCCATGAAGCTCTTCCCGATTCCCTGCCAGACGATCAGGCCGACAATCGTATTCTCAAGGTCTGCCGTCATCTGCAGCAGTGCCAGCCCATCCTGGTCACCAAGGACCTGGTCCTGCGCCTGAAAGCACAGGTACTGAATATCGAGGCCCAGGACTTCAGCCGCGAACAGGTCCTGCCGGAAAAAAATGCCTACACCGGCCGCCTGACCTGTTATGTGCCGGAAGCGGCATTCGATGATTTCCTGACCCAGGGCGTCGCCGTCAGCCAGCTCTACCTGACCGACCGGGATGGCCGAAGTTATGCGCCGGAGGTCCAGGAAAACGAGTTCGTCATCTTACAGGCTGATGCCTCTCTCCGTAAAACCCATTTGGGCCGGGTCCATCAGGGACAGGTCCTGCCCCTGACCTACAGCCGCGTCACGCCTTACGGCATCAAGCCGCGCAATGCCGGTCAGTATTTTATGCAGGAAGCCCTCATGCAGCCGGCTTCGGAAGCGCCCCTGGTCATCGTCAAAGGCCAGGCCGGGACGGCAAAGACCTTCTATTCCCTGGCCGTGGGCCTGGAAAAAATCGTCAACCATCCGACCGGCGAATATCGGCGTATCCTCATCTGCCGGCCTAACGCCCAGTTCGACTCGGACATCGGCTTCCTGCCCGGCGACGAGCAGGAAAAGATTTCGCCCCTCATGCGGCCCATCATCGACAACCTGGAACAGCTCATCGACAGCAACGAGGACGAACGCTACGACAACGAACGGGAACTGGCCGAAAAAATCGAGGAAATCTTCGACCGCCAGCTCATCCAGACGGAAGCCCTCAACCCCTGTCGCTTCGATAAACCACTCAGCCCATTGGTCGAGATTTTCTACAACCTCGGGATGTTTGAAATCGATATCGGCGTACATGAGGTAATCGTAGTTTCCGTTTTCCTTGTCAACCAGATCTCCATGGGCCCAACCTTTGTTGTCCCCTTGGATTTGGTAGATCCCATTCTTATTACGTGAAGCATCGTAGTCAGTGCCGGTGAAGTGGTACCAATGCCAGTGGAAGTCATTATAGGCTCCCTTTCGGCCATCAAAGGTAAATTTGGTCCATCCTTGAATGGTGAAGGGCTCAGTGAGAACCTTGTTTCGATCCATGGGATCGACCTCAACGACCTCGAATTCCTCTAAGCCATCAGCAGCAGCCTTATGGTTGAGCACGACATCGGCCATTGGTTGAATCCCTGCATCTTTGAGGGCTTGAATGGCTTGAAGATAATCATCTTTGAAGCCATATTTGGTGCGAACCGTTCCTTTTTGATCGAACTCGCCCAAATCAAAGAGGTCATAGACTCCGTACCCAACGTCATTGTTAGAAGTAGCTTTAAAGGCAGGTGGCATCCAGACCTTGAGAATCCCCAAGTCTGCTAAGTGTTGCGCATCTTCAGCAAGACGCGTCCAGTGGTTCCCATCAGCGGGCAAATACCACTCAAAATATTGCATTAAGGTTTGATTTTCCATTTTTATTTCTTCTTTCATGTGAATGTTCCTATTTTACCAAAAATAGTTGGATGCGACAAACTTTTGCGCTGGAAGCAAGCCCTTTCTAAAAAAGAAATCGCATACATGAAAGAAATGAAGTAAGAATATAACATAATAGAGTCGAGCCCCGCTAGGACTGACTTTGAAAATGGTGAAAGGAGACCATTTTATGAAAAAAACAACTCTTGTTTCTCTACTCGTTGCAGGTTTACTGATTAGTCCTGCTGTACTCGCCCAGCATGTGCAAGCAGACCAAGTAAGCAGCACAACTACTGAGGAGACGGTGACTCCTTCTACGGTAAGTCCTGAAGTTACTGAAACAGTGACCTCAACACAAGGATACACTAAAGAAATCGTACAGCCTGAAAAAGTGGAAGAGGTTTCAGAAACTAACAGACCAACCACTTCGCCAACCGCTCCGACAACTACTCCGACGACTGAGCTACATGAAGAACCTGCGTCAAGTCCAGCGGTAGTGAGCGCCCCAACTGTTGAGTCCACTCTAGCCAATCAGCCAAGCCCTGCGCCTGCGACGCCTACCGTTGGCAGTCAAGAGGTGAGCACAGCTCCAAAAGTAACCCAAGGAGACTTGGCTGAAATTACTGGTGCAACTGTAACCGACCAGGATCGTGAAAAAGAAGTCACAGTGACGGAAGCAGTCAATCAACTATTGAACTGGGCTTCTACCAAGGAAAATCAAGTCGGATCTACTGATAAAGACCGATTAGCTTTTGCCAAGAGCCTAGGGATGGTCAAGGAAGGAGTGGAGGGCTCTGCTCCAGTCACTAATCTCACTTCGATGGTTGATGTAGCCAAACAGCTCCGTGCCGCTTACCGCGCAGACAAGAAGCCACCTCTCTTTTTGAATGGCAAAGCACAACCTATTTTCCCATTTACGCCAGGGGACGATCCGGAGCATTACTCCTATGACAAGAGTGACATCGTCCGCTATATTGTCTATGTGGAAACCGATTATGATACGGATGGCGACGGCAAGCCTGACTTGGTCAAGACCTTCGTGCAGGTGCCAAAAGCTGCTGTCAATGGGGACTATAAGGCAGCCAGCATCTTTGAAGCCAGCCCATATGTAACAGGAACAACAGAAGAGCGTACCTTAGAGGGAATTGGTCTCAAAGAAGGTGGTAACTTCGATATGGCCAAGCTCTATGAAAAACCTGCCAAACGCCAAGCAACCAAGACTGTTACGACAGAAGAAGTAGCCAAAGCGACTGATCCAAAGGATTGGTACTACGTCAATCCGCGTGAAAGCTCTGAAGATTATACGCATTATGATTACGAAAATCTCAACTGGTACAATTATTTCTTAGTTCGTGGTTATGCAGTGGTGACCAGCAGTGGTTTGGGCTCAAAAGGATCAGACGGGATCAATACGACCGGCTCTGACCTTGAAGTCGCAGCTTATAAAAATATTGTTGAATGGCTCAATGGCAAACGCAAAGCTTACTCAGATAAGACTAGCAACCAGGAAGTCAAGGCGGACTGGTCCAACGGAAACGTCGCCATGACTGGTTTGTCTTGGGCAGGTACGACAACATTTGGTGTAGCTTCTACTGGGGTAGAAGGCCTCAAGACCATTGTGCCAGCTGCAGGGATTGCTAGTTGGTATGACCATTTCAACAGCCAAGGATCTCCTCTTGATACCGGAGCTTCCAATGACCTATCTTGGCTATCTGTCTATACCTCAGGTCGAATACTTGATAAAGAAGATTGGGACAAGGTCAAGGATTACTATGCAGCCTATATTACCAAGCTCAATGAGCTCCAACACAAGGATGGTCATAATTATAACGAAGAATATGCCAAACGCGACTACACGCTCAACGCAGCAAACTTGAAAGCAGCCCCTCTCATCATCCAAGGGCTCAATGATGACAATGTCAAACCCAAACATTTTGAACTCATGTTAGAAGCCTATAAAAAGGCGGGGATCGATGCCAAGGTCTTGCTCCACCAGGGCAATCACATCTATCCATCTACTCGTTGGTCAGGGACAGAAGTCGCAGGCCAAGCCTTTAATGACCTGATGAATCTCTGGTATAGCCATTACCTCTACGGTATTGAAAATGGGATTGAAAACCTTCCACAAGTAACAGCTCAGGACAATCTAGATCCAAGTAAATGGCGTCGTTTTGATAAATGGGATACCAACAATGCCATCTCTGCTCGAATCTACTCCAAACGGGAGGATGTGACAGTAACCGGTGATTACTATGGTACGGGAAATAACTGGACTACACGTAACCAAGATGCGGCCTTCCATTCCTCAGAAGTAGCGGCTTCCTATGCAGCACCAGTCGACCAAGATGTCACCATCAAAGGCCATATTCCTGTGCATTTTAGCGCTGCTTTTGTCAAGGGAGACAAAAACCATGCCCATGTCAGTGCGACCCTGATGGATGTTTCAGACGAAGACTTTGATGTGGTCAAAGAAGAAATTACCTATGACAAAAATGGTTATAGCACACGCACATTGGACAAGGAAACCATCGATGAGACAGGCTACTGGAATGGTAGCAACCTTGAAACCTTGCCTCTCAAACGTTACAAGACCCACAAGGTTAAGAGTGTGGTGATTGCGCGTGGTTGGATGAATTTGGCTAATCCAGCATCTCGCTATGACTCAGCAAGTTCTAGTCATTCTATTGATCTGAAAGAAAACGAATATCATGATTACACCATGTATCTGCAACCAAATCTCTATACAGTGAAAAAAGGCCATCGACTGGTTTTGAGTTTGCACACCTATGATCCGGATTACATCTATTTTGCAGATCCTTATGAAGTGACCTTCAAGACAGATTCTATTTCTGCAACGATTCCAATCGTTGAAGACAGTCGGTCTCTCTTGTTCCGTTATCAACCAAGTGAAAAAGATACAGAGTATGCGTCATTGGCAGATCGGATCTTGCCAATTGCAACCATTCAACCAAAAGTAGATCCTGAACAAGACCCAAGTCCAGTAGATCAAGCAGAAAAACCAATTGTTCCAAGTAATCCAATGACTCCAACCAATCCAGCTGCTTCTGAAATTCCTCAAAAACCAAGCCACGGTCGAGATCCGATGGACTTCCGTAAGGAACAAAAAGAAGAAACTGCACAAGAATTGGCTCAAAGAGCTGATAAAGATAAGATAGAAGTGACAAGCCAACCAAGCCTTCCAAAAACAGGTCAAGCAACAAGCCCTTGGACCCTCTTTGGTTTCCTAGGACTCGTGCTCACCAGCCTTTTGTCACTTGGCAAAGCTCACAAAGATGAATAATAGAAAAGAAGGATGGAGAGAAAGTGAAAACCACCAATAGAGAGAGCATCGAAACGATTTTTTCCGAAGCCTTGGCGATTCCAAGCTTCACCAATACTGAGACCGAGCAAGGAATCGAAGCCTACCTGGATCAACGGATTGGCCAGATCCCCTATTTCAAGGAACATCCGGACCACTTTGGGCGCTATCAGGTGCCTCAGGATCACTTGCATCGGTCGGTCAATTGGGCCTTGGTCGATAAGGGCAAGAAAAAAACAGTTATCCTTTTCCACCACCATGATACGGTCGATCTAGAAGACTATGGAAATTTGTCGGAGATCGCGCTCGATTCTGATAAAGTAGCAGAAGCTTTGAAAAGACTGGACAGTCGACCTGATATGCAGGAAGATTTAGCTTCTGGGGAATGGAAATTTGGCAGAGGGTCTTGCGATATGAAAGCAGCATTGGCCCTTCAATTGGGGGTTCTGGAAGCCTATGCAGCAGCCCCCTCAGAAGGTCAGGTCAATCTGCTCTATCTCTCTGTTGGAGATGAGGAATCCTATTCACGTGGGATGCGAGGAGCTTTGGGTCTCCTCACAGATTTGCAGGAAAAGTTTGATCTGAATTATGTATTAGCAGTGGATTCAGAACCCTTTGAATCGGAAGTAGGAAAAGAAAAGGTCCTTCACATTGGCACAGTCGGCAAACTCATGCCAGTCGTTGTGGCGCAAGGCGTCTTGTCCCATATGAAGGAGCCCCTTAAAGGGATCAATGCCTTGTCACTCTTAGTGGCCATCGCAAGCCAGCTAGATCTTCATCCCGATCTGGCAGATCAGGCGCTGGGAGAAACGTCTCCCCTTCCTTCTTGGTCCTATCTCAGAGATTTGAAGGAGCAGTACGATGTATCGACCGTGCTCTATGCGGCTGGTTATTTCAGTGTGTTGCATTTGAAGAAAACACCGCAAGAGCTCTTGCAACGAATCTATGAGCTTACTCAGGAGGCCTTGGACGCCTTTTACAAGAAGTACGAGCACTTGCAGGATCAGGCAGGGCAAGACCATATGATTGCAAGGCCAAGAGTCATCACCTATCAAGAACTAGAGGAACGATGCCAAGCCATAGAAGGTTACCAAGCCTTTAGGGAAGCTTCTAACCAAAAAGCGGAATACGATTTTCGTAATGGTACCAGCTACCAGAGCCTTGCAATCCAGCAAATCCAGCGACTCCTAGAGTTTCTCGGAGATAAGGATCCCATGGTGGTCATTGGTTTTGCGCCCCCATATTATCCTTCTATGAATTGTCGCTTTTTGGACAATACAGAACTCAAAATCGAATCCTTGATCGAGGATTACCGCCAGTATCTGGACAAAAGAGGCTATAGCTTGAAGGTCGAAGAATACTTTATGGGGATTAACGACACCAGCTATTGTGCTTTGGAAAAGGACGTAGCCTC
>OGEP01000634.1_pt1 | contig 49014 bp, 39 predicted proteins | sample 1570721 | NCBI WGS metagenome assembly OGEP01 (sample SAMEA2582131, study PRJEB24529) | metagenome | biome: Human gut stool | place: China | collected 2011 | reverse complement strand
ACTAGCCACTAACCCCCCAACCATGGTATGATATAAGGTACAGTCTATTTCAGAAAGAGAGATGCCTTATGAAACTTTTTATTGCCGAAAAGCCGAGCATGGCCCGGGAATTGGCGAAGTGCCTGCCTGATCCGCACCAGCGGGGGAACGGCTGTATCCGCACGGGCGGCGGCATCGTGACCTGGGCTTATGGCCACGTCCTGCAGCAGGCCGAACCCCAGGATTATGATCCCAAGTACAAGCGCTGGAACGCCGACGACTTGCCGATTATCCCCAAGCAGTGGAAACTCCTGGTCAGCCCGGCCAGTAAGGACCAGTTCAAGGTCATTACGGACCTCATCGCCAGCCCCGACGTCGATACTATCGTCAACGCCGGTGACCCGGACCGGGAAGGGCAGCTGCTCATCGATGAGATCCTCGATTACGTCGGCAATAAGAAACCTGTCGAACGGATCCTCTTGAATGCCCTCGACGAGAAGAGCATCCACGAATCCCTCGACGATTTGCGCAGCAACGGAGATTTCGTCCATCTCAAGGAATCGGCCCTGGCCCGCAGCCGCGCCGACTGGCTCATCGGCATGAATCTGTCCCGGGCCTATACCCTGGCAGCCCGCCGTCAGGGGCACCGCGTCGTCTTTCCCATCGGCCGCGTCAAGACGCCGACCCTGGCCCTCGTCGTCCGCCGCCAGCGGGAATTGGACAACTTCGTCCCCGTCACGTATTACGTCGTCAAAGCCGATTTCCTTCATAAGAACGGCCTCATCCGCGCTCAGTGGCAGCCCAGGGATACCCAGAGCGGGCTCGACCCGGAAGGGCGCTGTGTCGACGAAAAGACGGCCCAGTCCATCCTCGAACGCCTGCAGGAACGGCCTGACGGAACCATCGTCGAGAATAAAAAGACCAAGAAGAAAGAAGCCCAGCGCCTGCCCCTGTCCCTGTCGTCCCTGCAGGTCCTGGCAGGCAGGCGCTATGGCTATACGCCGCAGCAGGTCCTCGATACGGCTCAGGAATTATATGAACGGAAACTGACAACCTATCCCCGGTCGGACTGCGAATACCTGCCGGTGAACCAGCGCAAGGATGTACCCCATATTTTGGCCAATCTCGGGAAACTGCCGGCAGGGAAACTGGCTGAATGGGTCGCCGGTGCTGACGGCAAGATACGCAGCCGCGCCTGGAACGACAGCAAGATCACGGCCCATCACGCCATCATTCCGACGACCGTAGCCTGTCCCTTCGATAAATTGACGTCTATGCAGCAGCATATTTATTACCTCGTCGCCCAGGCCTATATCGCCCAATTCTATCCCATCCATGAATATGACCAGACGCGCATGGTCATCGAAGCGGCTGATGAACGCTTCGTCGCCCATGGCAAGACGGTCACCGTGCCGGGCTGGAAGGTCCTCTATCAGAGCGACAAGCACGATGACGACGAAGAAGAGAAGGGGACCCTGCCGGCTGTCCGCAAGGGCGATGGCGTCCATTATCAGAACGGCCAGGTCGACAAAAAGGCGACTAAGCCGCCGCCGCGCTTCACGCCGTCGACCCTCTTGGCAGCCATGAAGGAAATCTATAAGTACGTCAAAGACGAGAGCCTGAAGAAAAAATTGAAAGAAGTCCAGGGCATCGGCACAGAAGCGACGCGGGCGACAATCATCCAGGAGCTCATCCAGCGCAAATTCCTGACGACGGAAGGCAAGAAGAAGTACCTCAAGCCGACGGATGACGCCTACCTCCTCGTCGATTCCCTGCCCGATGAAATGCTCTATCCCGATGAAACGGCTGTCTGGGAAGAACGGCTCTATCAGATGAGCCTGGGCAAAGACAAACTGGACACCTTTCTCCACGACCAGCTGTCCTTCCTGGATACCCTGGTCACGGCGGCCCGGAAAGTCGTCATGCACATGGCCGGCATCAAGACCTGCCCCGTCTGCGGCAGCGCCATGGTCAAGCGCCACGGCAAATACGGCGACTTCTACGGCTGCAGCAACTACCCGTCGTGCCGCCACACCGAGCCCATAGACGGCGACAAGAAACAGGCCGACGCCAAGCCGTCGCCGTACCCGTGCCCGCGCTGCCATAAAGGGACTTTCCAGAAACGCAGCGGCCCTTATGGCCCGTTCTGGGTCTGCAGTGAAGCCGGCTGCAACACCAAATGCGCCGACGTCGACGGCGTACCAAGTTACTATGCCAGACACTAGTCTGGCATAGTAACTGTAGGGGACGCCTAAAGCCTTTCTGGCCCGTAAGGTGCCGACCAACGGAAGGCGCAAGACGGTTGCCAGAACGGACAGCCGTAGCGGGCGGCCCGCTCGTGGCTCCCCTGATAGGGGAGCTGTCAGCGCAGCTGACTGAGAGGTTTTCAAAGCAACCTCTCCGGCCTTACGGCCACCTCCCCTATTATGGGAGGCATAATCCGCATGGGCCGTCTCAAGCCTTTCTGGCCCGTCAGGTGCCGGCCGATGAAGGGCGCAAGACGGTTGTCAGAACGGACAGCTGTAGCTGGCTCCCGCCTGTCCTGTAGGGGCGCCTACGTGGGGGGCTGTTTTCCGGCTCCCCTGATAGGGGAGCTGTCAGCGAAGCTGACTGAGAGGTTGATGGCTGGCCGTTAACGATAAGTATAACCGGAAAGAAGTGTATCATCATGCGAAAATGGATTCAGTTAGCTTTACTGGTTCTCTGCTTTTTCTGTCTCAGCGGGGCCGCCCTGGCTGCCTCGGCTGTGACGCCGGACGGCTATTTCAACGGCATCCGTCTGGCCGGCAAAGTCCGCGTCGTCGATTCCTTCCCGGATATCCGCGTCCAGGTCGTCAGCGCCTTCCCAGACCTGCGCGTCCAGACTGTCGACTATTTTCCCGATGACATCGGCCAATGGCAGTTCGTCGATTACGGCGAAGATTTCACAGTCCAATTCGTCGATTCCTTCCCGGACATCCGCATCCAGTTCGTCAATAGTTTCCCGGGAGTTCCTTGATAGTGATAGAGGTGATGTTATGTCTGACAATTATAGTGCTGAAATGATTTTTCAACCCAAGTCATATCCTGTTTATACGTATGTTGACAGGTCTTTGGGTAACAGTACATACGAAAAAAGGATGAAGCGGGCCATCCGTACTCCAGGTAATTTGGTCGTCGTTTCAGGGGCTTCTAAATCGGGGAAGACAGTGCTTTGCCATCGCGTCGTAGCAGATCGTGAAATCGTCGATCTCAGTGGTTCCCAGATTCGGGAAGCCGATGATTTTTGGGAACAAATAGCAGAAAAATTGGAAGTTCCTACGGAAATCCAAATTACTGAAAGCCAGGGGGAATCTGCCAGAACAAGTACCAAAGGAGAGGGAAAAGTATCCTTTGGTATTTCCGGCAGCCTTAGCCGGCAGGCTGAAAAAGCGCATACGACGGGGAATAGTATTGCCCAAAAAAGCGTCCGGAATAATACGCAGATGATGCGCAGTCTGATCCAGGAAGGAAAGGTACTGGTTATTGACGATTTTCACTATATTGAGCCAGAAGTCCAGCAATATATTGCCCGGACCTTGAAAACGGAACTCTTTCATGGCCTTAAAGCCGTTATCCTGACCTTGCCGCACCGGTCGGACGATGCTATCCGCCTGAATCCCGATTTGATTGGGCGGACGACGGTCATTGATATTGCGCCCTGGTCTTTAGATGAATTGAAAAAAATCGCAGAAAAAGGATTTGCCTTGTTGTCTTTCCCCATTACGCCGGATGCTATAGAAACCTTAGCCAGAGAAAGTATCGCTTCTCCTCAACTGATGCAGGAAAATTGCCTTAGCCTGGCTGAAGAGGCTAGGGAAGAGAACCTCTCTGGTGTCACAGCAGGGCTTTTACAAAGAGCCTTTTCTATGACTGCTATGAATTACGAATACTATCGGCAGCCTTTGCAGACCGCTTTGAAAGGGCCGGCTCAAGGGCGCAAGCAGCGAAAAAAATACGCATTGAAGAAAGGGCAGCACGTAGACGGATATAAATTACTATTGTTATCCATATCGAAGGATCCACCAGAATTATCTTTTTCTGTAGAAGACATTAAGCAGCGGATTTTAGACCTATTGGCTGATTCGCCAGGAGCTGCTCTGTCTACGCTGTATATAAGCAACATCGTCAACCATATCGAAAAGTCTTTCCAAAAATCCCTGCCACAACTCGATACGATTGAGTGGAAAGATAAGACACTCTACATTTTAGATCCTTTTTTGCTCTTTTGTCTTCGTTGGGATACTGCCTGGAAAGGCTAAAGTCTGTAAAAAAATAAGTGGACGCAGGTTGCAGGCCACAAAAATACACGGCCAGCGGCCTTGTGCGTAGGGGCCGTCCCAAGCCTTTTTGGCCCGTCAGGTGCCGACCGATGGAAGGCGCAGGACGGTTGCCAAAACGGACAGCTGTGGCTGGGCAGCCCTACTGTGAGATTTGACCATAGCTTATTCTTGTCCCATGGTGGTCCTTTAGCGGATAATTTTCATTCATGATGATGCTGGAGAGGTTTCATGAACAAAAAATCATATGTAAATAGTTGCTTGAATAGGCTATATAAGTTGCTTATTTTATTTATCGGGACCATAGTATTTTTTATTGTTTTAGTAGGGGGGGGGAATGCGGTCGGACATTCTATCTATTATATGGTTATAGGGTATAAAGAACCTGAAGTTGGAACAGTGTATATGGTAGACAAAAATAATATACAAGTTTTTAACACGGGTAAAGTGGTTGACTTAGAAACTACAGCGGCCTTGATTCCTGAAATTACGCTCATGTACCATGGTGAAAAATATAAATTTCAAGATCATGTTTTTATCGTCAAAGGTGGGGAAGATGATTCTGTAAAGTATTTGGTATATGACGAACTGAATGACAGCCTGTTTTGTGTTGTGGAAAAGAAATTGCCTAATAGCCAATGGTTAAGAGGGAAGTATAGATTGGTATCCTCTACAGAGGAATCAGAATTAAAACCATATCTACGATATATTCAAAATGAAAATGATTGGGTATACATACAAAAACGGTAAAAATATACGGAGCGATTCGGATGTGATACAATAGAGAAAACAATGCAGAAAAGAGGAATTTTGATGAAACATTTAGAAGTGGTAGCTGCGATTTTGGAGTATGATGGGAAAATTCTTTGTATGGAACGGGGCCAGGGGAAATTTGACTATGTCAGTTTCAAATACGAGTTTCCCGGTGGCAAGATTGAACCGGGCGAAGCCAAGCATACGGCCATTGAACGGGAACTGCGGGAAGAAATGGATATCCATGTATCTGTCAAAGAATCGGATTTGTACATGACGGTCCATCATGACTATCCTGATTTTTCCATGACTATGTACGCCTTTTACTGCCATTTGGACAAGCCAGACTTTGTCCGCAAAGAACACGTCGATGCGAAATGGATGGCTCCTGAAGACATGCCGACGCTGGACTGGGCACCGGCAGACGTGCCTATCATGAAAAAGCTTTCTGGAAAGTAGGCGATAGCCGTGGGGGAATATGGGGCTTTGGAGCAGTGTTTGCGCGAAGGTTTCATTGATTATACGGTGGAAGCGGACCAACGGTATGTTCCGAAAATTCTGACTAATAACAAAGACAAAAAGCGCAAGGTCCTCGATACGATTTTGTCACAGTTGTACGTTTGTGATTCCTTCTTGTTTTCCGTTGCCTTTTTGACGAAAAGCGGGATTGCCTGTCTGAAGGATGCGCTTATTCAGAACCGGACGGCGACGGGGAAGATTTTAGCCTCTCAGTATTTGAACTTTACAGAACCCGGTGCATTGCGGGAATTGTTGAAGTTTCCCAATGTCGAATTGCGCATGGTGACGGAAGAACGGGCTTTTCACGCCAAAGGCTATCTCTTTCATCGTTCCCAGGCAGGGCCGGAAAATTATACCATGGTCATTGGCAGCAGTAACATGACGGCCAATGCCTTGACGCACAATCAGGAATGGAATGTGTTCTTTACGTCGGCAGAAAACGGCTCGCTCATCAGGCAGACAAAGGAAGAATTTGATGCCTTGTGGGATACGGCGGAAGTCGTCGATGAAGCGTGGATTCAGGCTTATGAGTCTGTGTACACGCACAATAAACCGAGACGGCAGTCCGTATATGTTCCTTTTCATAAAATCCAGCCGAACGCCATGCAAAAAGCGGCTTTAGCGGGGATTCAAAAGTTGCGTGACGATGGTCAGGACCGGGGGCTGCTCATTTCAGCGACTGGGACGGGGAAAACCTATTTGTCGGCCTTTGATGTCTTAAAAACGCATCCCCGGCGGTTTCTCTTTGTCGTCCATAGGGAGCTCATCGTCAAAAGTGCACGGGATAGTTACGTCCGGATTGGCATTAATCCAGCCGATACGGGGCTGCTGACAGGGCACGATAAAGAAATGGACAAGCCCTATATTTTTGCGACCATTCAGACCTTGGCCCAGGATGAAATACTCCATACCTTTGCGCCCGATGCTTTTGACTATATTGTCATCGACGAAGTGCATCATGGCGGAGCCGCGACGTACCAAAAAGTCATTGGCTATTTTCGGCCCAAATTTCTGTTAGGTATGACGGCGACGCCGGAACGGTCCGATGACTTTGATATTTATGCTTTGTTCCATCATCATATTGCTTATGAAATCCGCTTGCACGACGCTTTGGAAGAAAATATGCTCGTTCCTTTTCACTACCACGGCATCAGCGAGATTACCGTCAATGGCAACGTGTTGGACGATAAGAGCGATTTTGCTCTCTTGACTTGTGAAGAACGTGTAAAACATATATTATACTATGCCGATTTGTATGGCAGTGATGCCGACCGCATCAAAGGCCTCGTCTTTTGCCGCAATGTAGACGAAGCGCAGGCCTTGGCTGAAGCGTTTCGCCAGCATGGGAAACGGGCCGTCGCCTTGACGGGCGCGTCGCGCGAAAGCGAACGGAGTGAAGCGATTCGTCATTTAGAGGCGAAAGCTGCCGAAGACCCACAGTATCTCGATTACATTTTCACTTGTGATATTTTCAATGAAGGCGTCGACATTCCCCAGGTCAATCAAGTCATCATGCTGCGGCCAACAACGTCGGCTATCGTCTTTGTGCAGCAGTTAGGCCGGGGACTGCGCAAATATCCGCATAAGCGCTATTTAGAAGTGCTCGATTTCATTGGCAACTATGAAAATAACTTTTTACTTCCTATCGCCCTGTTTGGCGACCGGACGTATGATAAGGATTTTGTCCGCCGCCTCATGCAGGTCAATTTTCTGCCGGGACCGACGTCGGTTCATTTTGACGATATCGCCAAAGAACGAATTTACGCGGCTATTGATGCCAAAAGTGCTTTGGCAGACCTGCGGGATTTGAAAGAATCATATCGTAATATGGCCTATCGCCTGGGCCGCCAGCCGATGATGATGGATTTTGTCCGCTTTGGCGACAAGGATCCGGCGCTGTTCGTCGCTAAGAAAGAGTCTTTTTTTGAATTTGTTCAATACATGGAGCCTTATAACTCGACGCTGAACGCATCGCATCGGGCTGTGCTGAAGCTGATGAGCCTGGAACTGGCCAATGGCAAACGGATAGAAGAATTGCTGGTCTTGCGCCATTTGCTGACAGAAGATTCCTGGTCTACGGCGGCCCTGGCTAAGGAAATGAATGAAACATACCATTTCCTGCCGTCTGTGGAAACGATGGAAAGCGTGGCCCGCCTTCTGGATTTGCAGTTTTTTACTAAAACGGCCAGAAAAAAATACGGCGGCCAGCCGCTCATTTCCTTTGAAAATCATGCTTATACAGCGACTCCTTATTGGAACGATTTGAAAGAAAATAAAGAATTTCAGCGCTATGTTCAAGATATCCTCGACTATGGGACCTATCGTTTTGAAAGCCTCTACGTCCACGACGAACCGGAAATCATCAAAGGCTTTGTCCGCTACGGCCGTTATTCCCGTAAAGACGTATCGCGCATTCTCAATTATGAGACGAATCGCGAAGGCACGCTCAATGGCTATCAGATTGTCGGGGATACGTGCCCTATTTTCGTCACCTATGAGAAACGTGACGACATTTCGGCCAATACGAAGTACGAAGACCAGTTCGTCTCGCCACAGCAGTTCAGCTGGATGACGCGGGCTCGGATTCACCTGAGGTCGTCGCAGATTCCGGCGATTTGCGATGAGCACACGCGGAAACTGCTGTTTGTAAAAAAGAGCGATGCCGAAGGCTCCGACTTCTATTACATGGGAGATTTGACGGTATTAGGCGATCCTGTCGAAACGACGATTGCCGATGGCAAAGGACAGCAGCTGCCTATCGTCAATTTCCAGTTCCTTTTGGACAAGCCTGTTGAGGATAAGCTCTATCGGTATCTGTGTGAGTGAGTCATTATTTAGTAAATCGTAAATTAGTAAATCGTAACTTACTAATTTACGATTTACTAGTGCAAGGTGTTATAGACCGGCCTACACAAAAACTTTACACGCCACCTGTGGTACATTGACGGGAAATGTGGTAAACTAGTATAGTTATAGAAGTATATACAAAGGGGAGGTGTTTTTTTACTCTATGGAAGATAAATATGAATCGGGCCATGAGGAGCCGAAATCGAAGAAGTTCAATGGCCGCAATGTGGCCGATAACATCATGAAAGGTATCATCGTCCTGATCATGGCCGTCATCTTCGTCATGATTGCCGACCAGGTGATTACGACGCCCTTCATTAGTGCCGAAATCGAAGGGGAATTTTTCCACGGCAGTATTTTCGGTACGACTATCATCACCATCGTAGCCTATATCGTCGGCATCATCGTCGGTGCCCTGGTGGGCTATGGGATTTCGCCGTTCGTGCTGCGCCTCATCTGGGCAGCGATTCACCGCATCGAATCGGGGCTGAATGATTTCGAGAGCCAGGACATCATAGTCGGGACGCTGGGGTTGCTTTTTGGACTTATCATTGCGAATTTAATTGGCCTAGCGTTCGCCCGCCTGCCGATCATCGGGGCCTATGGGCCTATCGTCTTCAGCATCGTCTTCGGCTACGCCGGCATGAGCATCGCCATCCGCAAGAAGAGCGAAATCATTGCCCTGGCAGGCAATCTGCGCCTGGGCAAGTCCGGTAAGGACCACGGCAGCAAGCATAAGGACATGGAATTTTCCGGCAAGCTCCTCGATACGAGTGCCATCATCGACGGCCGCATCGCCGAGATTTGCAGTACCGGCTTCCTCGAAGGGCCGCTGCTGGTGCCGGTCTTCGTCCTGGAAGAATTGCAGCTCATCGCCGATTCGTCGGACCTGTTGAAGCGCAATAAGGGCCGCCGCGGCCTGGATATCCTGAAACAGATGCAGGAAGATAATTACGTCGAAGTCCGCATCATCAACGACGATTTCGACGACGTCCAGGGCGTCGATTCCAAGCTCGTCCGCCTGGGCCGCAAGATCAATGCCAAAGTCGTCACCAACGACTATAACCTGAATAAAGTCGCCGCCCTCCAGGGCGTGGCCGTCCTCAACATCAATGACCTGGCCAATGCCCTGAAACCGGCCCGCATCCCTGGGGAACACATGAACGTCCTCATCGTCAAGGCCGGCAAGGAAGAGAACCAGGGCGTCGCCTATCTCGATGACGGCACGATGATCGTCGTCGAAGATGGCCAGAAATATATCGGTTCTACTGTGCCCGTTACGGTGACGTCTGTCCTGCAGACGTCGGCTGGGCGCATGATATTCGTCAAGATTGCAAATGAGTAGGTGAAATGTGTGAAAGTATCTGTCATCGTCGTAGCGGCCGGCACAGGGAGCCGCTTCGGCTACGAGCGGAACAAGCTCTTCTATCCCTTGTGCGGCGAGCCTGTCCTGACCCATACGCTGCGCCACATTTTCGCGGCCCGGTCGGTCAGTGAAGTGGTCATCGTCCATTCCCGCGTCGATGAGAAGGAAATCCGCCGCCTTGTCGATGACCTCCATCCTATCCAGCCCGTGCGCTACGCTCTGGGCGGTGCCGAACGGGAGGATTCGGTCTACAACGGCCTCATGGCCGTCAGCCGCGACGTGGATGTGGTCATGGTCCACGACGGCGCCCGGCCTTTTGCCGGCCCGGACTGGTATGACCAGGGCGCGGCCATGATGGAAACGGCCCGAGCTGCCATTTACGGCATTCCCCTCAAGGATACGGTCAAGGTCCGCGGCGACGACGGCCGGCTCCATACGCTGAACCGCAGCCGCCTGGTCGCCGCCCAGACGCCGCAGATCTTTCACCGCGACCTGCTCATGGAAGCCCATGAGCACGCCCGGACCGAGGGCATCCAGGCGACGGATGATGCATCCCTCGTCGAGGCCCTGGGCGTGCCCGTGGTCATCCTCGCAGGGAGCGAGAAGAACCGCAAGGTGACGACGCGCGACGACATCCCTATCCTGTCCCTGTACATGAAGGGCCGGGAAGTCCAGCGCATCGGCACGGGCTATGACGTCCACCGCCTGAAAGAAGGGCGGCGCCTGGTCCTGGGCGGCGTCGAGATTCCCTTTGAACGGGGCCTCGATGGCCATTCCGATGCCGACGTCGTCATCCACGCCATCATGGACGCCCTGCTGGGAGCCGCCGGGCTCCGCGACATCGGGACGTATTTTCCCGATACGGACCAGGCCTTCAAGGATATTTCCAGCCTGGTCCTCCTGGAAAAGGTCCGCCATCTGCTGCGGGAGAAATGCTGCCGCATCGTCAACCTCGACGTGACCTTATTGGCACAACGGCCTAAAATCAAGCCCTATGTGCCGCAGATGATCGCTAATATTGCCGAGGCCCTGCGTATCCCCAAGGCCGCTGTCTCCGTCAAGGCGACGACGACAGAGAAATTGGGGTTCGTCGGCCGGGAAGAAGGCATGGCCGCCCAGGCGGCAGCCATGGTCCTTAGCTATCAATAATACATATATATAGTCTTTAGGAGGAATTTTTTATGTCACAGGAAGTACGCGTTCGTTTTGCTCCGAGCCCGACAGGCCCGTTCCACATCGGCGGTGCCCGTTCGGCACTGTTCAACTACCTCGTTGCCAAGCACAACCACGGTAAGTTCGTCGTCCGCATCGAAGATACGGACCGCAAGCGTTCGACGTCGGAATCGGAAGAAAACATCAAGGAAGCCCTGAAATGGCTGGGCATCACCTGGGATGAAGGCATCGACGTCGGCGGCCCCGATGGCCCGTACCGCCAGACTGAACGCCTGGGCATTTATCAGAAATATACGGAAAAGCTCTTGGCCGAAGGCAAGGCTTACTACTGCTTCTGCACGCCGGAAGAACTGGAAGCGGAAAAACAGGCTCAGCTGGCCAAAGGGGAAACGCCGGTCTACTCCGGCAAATGCGCTGACCTGCCCAAGGAAACGGTCGAACAGTACCTCAAGGAAGGCCGTCCCCACGTCATCCGTATCAAGACGCCGAAGAATGAAACTATCGAACTGGACGACCTCGTCCGCGGTCACGTATCCTTCGATTCCAACAACGTCGGCGACTTCGTCATCGTCAAATCCGACGGCATCCCGGTCTATAACTACTGCGTCGTCCTCGACGATGCCCTCATGCACATCACTCACGTCATCCGTGCGGAAGAACACTTGTCCAACACGCCGCGCCAGCTGGTCATCTACAAGGCATTGGGCTTTGAAGCCCCGCAGTTCGCCCACGTATCGCTCATCCTCGGCGCCGACAAGAAGAAGATGAGCAAGCGCCATGGCGCTACGTCGGTCCAGCAGTACCGCGACATGGGCTACCTGCCCGACGCACTGGTCAACTTCCTGGCCCTTCTCGGCTGGACGCCGGAAGGCGATCAGGAAATCTTCAGCCGCGATGAACTCATCGAACAGTTCACCCTCGACCGCGTCGCCAAGAACCCGGCCGTCTTTGACATCGAAAAGCTCAACTGGATCAACTTCCATTACATGAAGCAGCTCGATGAAGACCAGCTCTACGCCGTCTGCCTGCCGCACCTGCAGAAGGCCGGTTATGCCAGCGAAAACCCGGACGAAAAGGAAGCTGCCTGGTTGAAAGCCATCTGCGCCGCCATGCGCGAACACGTCCAGTACGGCGCTCAGATTGTCGATGCTGCCAAGGTCTTCTTCACCGACGACTATGCGCCGGAAAATGAAGAAACCGCAGCAGTCCTCAAAGAAGAAACGGCTCCGTCCGTCCTCAAGATGTTCCGCGACGAACTGGCTGCCCTCGACGACGTCACGCCCGACACGGTACAGCCTCTGTTCAAGAAAATCCAGAAGGGCCTCAAGGTCAAGGGCAAGTTCGTCTACATGCCTATCCGCGTCGCCGTCACCGGCGTCATGCACGGCCCGGACCTGAACGTCATCGTCGCCCTCATGGGCCGCGACAAAGTCCTGGCCCGTCTGGACGAAACGTTGGCATAAAGGGCTTGACATGAGCCCGATTATTGGGTACTATATACATACATATTAACTAATAATATGTATCAAATAAGAATCTGCGATGATCAAAATGAGTTGCAGTGGCATCCGACAGAGAGGAGAGGTCACGGCTGAGAGCCTTTCCAGGTCATAAAACTGCAATGCTGCCTTTGTGAGCAGGCCGGGTGAAAGGAGTAATCCGGTCCGGGTGCGCCCGTTACTGCGCAGTAAAGATTACGGCACTGCCGTAAAAACAGAGTGGAACCACGGGCCACCGTCTCTGTCATAGGGGATGGTGGCCTTTTTGTTCAAATTTCAGGGAGGTTACCGTATGAGAGAACTGAAAGTATATAATACATTGACCCGTAAGAAAGAAACCTTCGTGCCCGTTACGCCGGGCCAGGTCAAGATGTATGTCTGCGGCATTACGCCGTACAACCATTCCCACATGGGCAATGCCCGTCCTTTCGTCACGTGGGACGTCATCAAGCGCTATCTGGAACACTTGGGCTATGAAGTCACGCACATCCAGAACTTCACCGACGTCGACGACAAGATCATCAACGCTGCCAACGGCGAAGGCGTCACGTGGGATACCATTTCCAACCGCTATATCGCATCGTACTTCGACGTCATGGACAAGCTCCACATCCGCCGGGCCGACAAGTATCCCCGCGTATCGGAACACATGGATGAAATCATCAACATGGTCCAGACCCTCATCGACAAAGGCTATGCCTACGTCATCGACCACGACGTCTATTACAGCGTTGAAAAATTCGCCGATTACGGCGAATTGAGCGGCCGCAGCCTCGACGACATGATGGCCGGCGCCCGTATCGAAGTCGACGACCGCAAGCACAATCCCATGGACTTCGCCCTCTGGAAAGGTGCTAAGCCCGGCGAACCGTCGTGGGACAGCCCCTGGGGCAAAGGCCGTCCGGGCTGGCACATCGAATGCTCGGCTATGAGCAATAAGTACTTCGGCGATACCTTCGACTTCCACGGCGGCGGCAGCGACCTCATCTTCCCGCACCATGAAAACGAAATCGCCCAGTCCGAAGCCTTTACGGGCAAGAAACCGATGGTCAAATACTGGCTCCACAACGGTTTCATCACCATCAACTCGGAAAAGATGAGCAAGTCCCTGAATAACTTCTTCCTGGTCAAGGACGTCCTGGAACACTACAGCCCCGATGCCCTGCGCTTCTTCCTCATTTCCAACCACTACCGCAGCCCCTTGGACTTCAGCGACGAACGGCTGGAAGAAATGACGCGCAGCCTCGAACGCCTGGGCACAGCTATCGACAATGTCCTGGAACTCCTGGCTATGCCGGCCGGTGCTAAATCGCCGGAAGCCCAGCAGCTCCTGGAAACGGCCCACAAGGACGAAGAAGACTTTGAAAATGCTATGTGCGACGACTTCAATACGGCCCTGGCCAGTGCCGCCATGTTCGATTTGGCCAAGAACGTCAACATCTTCAAGAACGCCGTCGTCAACAACGGCGTCCCCGTCGATTCGGCAGCCATGTCGGAAGTCAAGCGCGTCTTCAAGACCTTCACGGATATCCTTGGCATCCTCGAAGACCGCTGGACCGGCAAGAAGGAAGACGCCAGCAGTAAGGACTACGACGACCTCATGCAGGCCATCCTCGACATCCGTCAGGAATGCCGCGCCCAGAAACAGTATGCCCTGGCCGACGCCATCCGCGATAAACTGGCCGCTCTGGGCATCACTATCGAAGATTCGCCGCAGGGAGCGCGCTGGAAAAAGTGAAATTCAAACAACTGCAAGCACTGAAGAAACGGGCCTACCAGGCCTTTGCCGACGGCAAGCGTCTGGACGTGCCCGACCAGGATGCGGCCCATCTCGACTCGATCAACCTGGCCTTCGTCGGTGACGCCTATTACGCCCTGACCCTGCGCCGGCGCCTGGTGGAAACGGGCATCCCCCACGTCCAGGTCCTGCACACGCTGGCGGCGGAATTCGTATCCGCCAAGGCTCAGGCCTATGTCTACCGCCGCATCCACGACGGCCTGACGGACGACGAAAAGGCCGTCTGCCAGCGGGCCCGCAATGCCTATACCCTGGCGCCGAAGAGCGCCACCGTCGCCGAGTACCACGACAGCACGGCCCTGGAAGCCCTGGTGGGTTACCTGGTCATGGCTGGCCGGACGGAACGCCTGGACGCCGTCATGGCCCAGGTCTATGAAGAAACGAAAGCCTATTGTAACGAAAAACATGGAGGAATGGAATGAGTGAGGCAAATATCATCATCGGCCGCAACAGCGTCACCGAAGCCCTGAAGGCCGGCCGGTCCATCACCAAGCTGTACGTCGCTGCCGGCAATGAGTCGCAGCCGCTGCAGCGCATCCGCGACCTGGCAGGCCGGAAGGAAATCCTCGTCGAAGACGTGCCCCTGAAGGTCCTCAACCACCTGGCACCGGGCAACCGCCACCAGGGCGTCATCGCCTTTGCCAAGCCCGTGGAATACGCCGATTTGACAGACGTCCTCATCGCTGCTGATGAAAAGGGGAAGGTACCGTTCCTGGTCCTCCTCGACGGCATCGAAGACGTCCACAACATGGGGGCCATCATCCGCACGGCGGAATGTGCCGGTGTCGACGCCGTCCTCCTGCCCAAGCGGCGGACGGCGCCCATCAATGAAACTGTCGGCAAGACGTCGGCCGGCGCCGTCGAATACATGCCCCTCGTGCAGATCGGCAACATCGCCCAGACCCTGAAGCAGCTCAAGAAGCGCGGTTTCTGGGTCATCGGCGCTGACATGGACGGCGAGACGGACTATTTCCACAGCTCCCTGACGGATCCGGTCGTCCTGGTCATCGGCAGTGAAGGCCGGGGCATTTCGCACCTGGTCAAGGAGACGTGCGACGTCCTGGTCCAGATCCCCATGTTCGGCCACGTCAATTCCCTCAACGCCTCCGTCGCAGCGGCCCTGCTCATGTATGAAGTCGTGCGGCAGCGGCAGGCAGGCGAATAAATTAGATAAGCGAGGTAACGATTATGCAGGCAGCGTCCAATGCAGAAGAAAAACATGACCGCTTTGCAGGCATGACAGATGAAGAAATCGTACGCATCGCCCAGGAAGAGCACGATGGCAAAGCGGCCGATTATATCGTCAACAAGTATCGCAACTTCGTCAAATCCAAAGCCCGCGCCTACTTCCTGGTCGGCGCCGACCGGGATGACATCATCCAGGAAGGCATGATCGGCCTCTACAAGGCGACGCGGGATTTCCGCGGCGACAAGCTGTCGTCGTTCCGGGCCTTTGCCGAGTTATGCATTACCCGGCAGATCATCACGGCCATCAAGACGGCGACGCGGCAGAAACACATACCTCTCAACTCGTATGTGTCCCTCAACAAGCCCGTCTATGAAGACGAATCGGACCGGACGCTGCAGGACATCCTGTCCGGCATCCGCGTCAGCGATCCCGAAGAGCTGGTCATCAGCCGCGAAGAATTCAATGATATCGAACTGAAGATGAATGAAATCCTCAGCGATCTGGAATGGCAGGTCCTGACAGCCTATCTCGACGGCAAATCCTACAACGAGATGTCCCGTCAGCTGCACCGGCACGTCAAGTCCATCGACAATGCCCTGCAGCGGGTCAAACGCAAGCTGGAACATTATCTGGAAACGCGCAATGCCGAAAAAGAAACGGAACCCGATGAGAAAGCCAAAGAACCTATTGATAGAAAAGCTAAATGAGTGTACAATAGTACTGTTAGCGTCATTGTGTGAGGAGGATTAACGTGATCACAGCATTAGAAATCATCGTTGTCATTTTGGCACTGCTCATCATCGGTGTCGTCGTGGCACAGAAGAGCAAGACCCAGGGCATGGGCGCCGGTTTCGGCGGCGGTGCCGAAGACTTGTTCGGGAGCCGGGCCCGCGGCATGGATGCCCTGCTTTCCAAACTGACTATCGTCTTGTCGATAGCATTTGCCATTTGTACATTGCTGTTAGGCAGACTGATGCATACTTTTTAATGAATTCTTAGGGGCTGTCGCATATGCGGCGGCTCCTTTTTTATCCTTTGCAGAACGGCGATTTGAGGAGGGGAACTATGGATTTACAGCTGGCTCATGATATAATAAGTATATGTAATGAAGACAGCGGCGGCGCAACGGTCGAAGACTGTGCCGAACAGCTCGGCATTACCGGCGCCCGGCTGGCTGACGTATTTGACACATTTGAAGAATTAGTGAGGAGTGAGAAGCTCATGAGAATCGCAGGAGACCGGTATATCTCGGCCAAACAGCCCCAGGAAATCACCGGTATTTATAAAGGTTATACGCCGACCTTCGGGTTCGTCCTCAGCCAGGACCTGACGGAGGACGTATACATTGCCGAACAGAACCGCCATACGGCCATGAATAACGATAAGGTCACGGTCCGCATCCTGCACAGCGGCGATGGCCGTCATAAACAGGAAGGGGAAATCGTATCCATCGTCGAACGGGCCAACAAGACCCTGGTCGGTACGTTCCAGCTGGAAAAACACAGCGCCTTCGTCACGCCCGACGACGAACGCATCCGCGAAGACGTCTACGTGCCCCTCGACAAGACCGGCGGTGCCCGCAGCAGTGCCCGCGTCCTGGTCAAGATCACCAAGTGGCCCGAAGAAGGGCGCAAAGCCGAAGGGGAAGTGACGGAAGTCCTCGGCTATGACGGCGACAAGGACCTGGATATCAAGGTCATCATGGCCCGCCACGGCCTGCCTTTCGACTTCCCGGACGACGTCAAGAAGGAAGCCGCCAAGATCGACACGACGGTCACCCTGGAAGAAGGGCGCCGCGATTACCGCGACCGCCAGCTCATCACCATCGACAGCGAAGATGCCAAGGACCTGGACGATGCCATCGACGTCGTCCGCCTGCCGAACGGCCATTTCCGCCTGGGCGTCTACATTGCCGACGTCAGCTACTATGTCCGTCCGGGCTCGGCCATCGACCAGGAAGCATATAACCGCGGTACCAGCGTCTACCTCGTCGACCGGGTCATCCCCATGCTGCCGACGGTCCTGTCCAACGGCATCTGCAGTCTCAACGCCAATGAAGACCGTTACTCCATGACCTGCGTCATGGAAATCGACGAAGAAGGCAAGGTCCTCAAGGCCGACATCGGCCCGGCCATCATCCGCGTCAAACGGCGCTGCAACTACGTCGAAATCCGCAAGGCCCTCCTGGAAGGCATCGTGCCCGACGATTTGCAGCCTTTCATGCCCATGCTCCACGAATTGCGGGCGTTGTCGACGATCCTCAAGAACATGCGCCTCCGCCGCGGGGCCATCGACTTCGATTTCCCTGAATACAAAGTCATCCTCGACCCGGACGGCGTACCGCTGCGTCTGGAAAAACGGGAACGGACCATTGCCGAACAGATCGTCGAAGAAAGCATGCTCATTGCCAACGAAACGGTGGCCTGCTATCTCCGGGACAGCGAAAACCCGTCGGTCTACCGTATCCACGAGCTGCCCGAACCGGAACGGCTGGAAATGATGCGCACGGTCCTGTCGAGTTTCAACCTGCCCATGCCCGATACGGAATCGGTCAAGCCGGCAGACTTCCAGAAGCTCCTGGAAATGACCAAGGGAACCGATGAAGCCGCCGTCGTCCAGACCATCGCCCTGCGCTCCATGCAGCAGGCCCGCTATTCGACGACCAATGCCGGCCACTTCGGCCTGGCTTCGGAATGTTATACCCATTTCACGTCGCCTATCCGCCGCTACCCGGACCTCATGGTCCACCGCCTGATCCGCCAGTACCAGCGCCGGGGCAAGCTGACCGAGGAAGAATCGCAGCAGTCCCTGTCGTACCATACCATCGCCGCCGACCAGGCCAGCTCGCGCGAACGCATTGCCGTCGAAGCCGAACGGGAAACAGACGACCTCAAGAAGTGCCAGTACATGCTGCCCTTCATCGGTCAGCCTTTTGAAGCGCACATTACGGGCATCACGTCTTTCGGCCTCTTCGTGGGCCTGGAAAACGGCATCGAAGGCCTGGTCCACATTTCCCTGCTCACGGACGACGACTACGAATTCGACGAAGCGTCGTACACCCTGCGCGGCCAGCACGGCGGCAAGGTCTACCGCTTAGGCGATGCCATGGAAGTCACCCTGGCTCAGGTCAATGTGGAAAAATGCGAAATCGACTTCGTCCCGGGCCGCTACGAATCGCTGGAAGACGTGCAGCAGCTCATGGCGGCCAGTGCCGAACGGCGCCATAAACGGAAACACAGCGATAAGAAGGACACCGACACCAAGCGCAACTGGTTCGCCGGAGCCATCGGCAAGAAGGGCAAGAAAGACAAGAAGGATAAGAAAGGCCGCAAGGACAAGAAATCCGGCCGCAAAGCCGCGCGCAAGGGCAAGGGCAGCAAGAGCCGCCGCGGCAAAAAGAAGAAGAAATAGGAGGAATTCGTTTTGGCAACGTCACCGACAAAAGGTGTGAAATATATTTCGGACAACCGCAAGGCCCGTCACGATTATTTTATCCATGAAACGTATGAAGCCGGCATTGCCCTGACGGGGACGGAAGTCAAGTCCCTGCGCCAGGGCAAGGTCAATCTGAAGGACAGCTTCTGCCGCATCGAGAACGGCGAAGTCTTCCTCCTGGGCATGCACATCAGTCCCTATGACCAGGGCAACCGCTTCAACCACGATCCCCTGCGGACGCGCAAGCTCTTGCTCCATAAATATGAAATCATCAAGCTCCTGGGCAAGATCCAGGAAAAAGGCTATACCCTCATCCCCCTCAACCTCTATTTCAAGAAGGGGAAGGTCAAAGTGACCGTCGCCCTGGTAACAGGGAAGAAGCTCTACGACAAGCGGCAGGCCCTGGCCGAAAAAGAAGCCAAGCGCGACATCGAACGCCGCATGAAGAGCCGTAACTACTAATCAGGAGGAGAAGTATCTATGAATTCAGAAGACCCTAAAATCCTTTCGGATCACGAACGGGATAGTTTCCGCGGCCAGACCATCGATGAAGATGGGACGGTCCACGACCAGAAGTCCCTCTATGAAGAACGGCTGCGCCAGCAACAGGAAGCGCATCATGGCATCCACATCGTCACGTCCGGCCTTTCGTGGCGTGTCAAACTGGCCCTGGGCTTCATCGTCTTCTGCATCGTCGCCGTCATCATCGGCGCCCTGGGCTTCATCATCATGGCCATGCCCTACCTCTTGGGCATCTTCGTCATCTACTGCATCTACAGCATCGTCAGCTCCCTGTTGCATCGGTGAGAATGTGTTGCAGTAGGCTTCAGACATTATACATGTTCTCGTTTTCTCCATCGTTTTTCGTTCGTCGTTCCTCGTTGATCGTAAAGAATTGAAAATAACAAGCCATTACGATGAACGATGAACGGCCTGCGATGAACAAACGGTACGAGTTGCGAGCCACGAACGTCATCACCAGAAAGGGTATCCCATGAAAGAAAATATCGTCATCATCGACGGCAGCAGTCTGCTCTATCGGGCATTTTATGCCATCCCGCATCTGACCGATGCCCAAGGGCACCCGACGAATGCCGTCTATGGTTTTTTGAATATGTTATTGAAATTATACGGTGAACTGGACCCGCAGTACGTCGCCGTCGCCTTCGACAAGAGCAAGCACACCTTTCGCAACGACTTGTTCGACGGCTACAAGGCTACGCGCAAGCCCGCACCGGATGACCTGCGGCCCCAGTTCGCCCTGATCCGTGAAGTCCTGGCCTGCCTGGGTATCTGCGTCCTCGAACAGGAAGGCTACGAAGGGGACGACATCATCGGCACCCTGGCCCGCCGCACGGCAGCCGATGGCTATGCCGTCGCCGTCGTCACCGGTGACCGTGACGCCCTGCAGCTGGTCACGGACGACGTGACGGTCTATCTGACCAAGAAGGGCATCACCAACATGCTGGCCGTCACGCCGGCCGTCATGGAAGCCGAATACGGTTATACGCCGGCCCAGGTCATCGACATGAAGGCCCTCATGGGCGATACGGCCGATAATATCCCCGGCGTCCCCGGCGTCGGCGAAAAGACGGCGCTCAAGCTCATCAGCCAGTTCGGCAGCGTCCACGGCGTCTACGAGCACCTGGACGAAGTGAAGGGCAAGAAGCTGCAGGAAAAACTGGCCGACAACAAGGACAAGGCCGTCTTGTCCAAGGACCTGGCCACTATCCGCTGTGACGTGCCCCTCGATTACACCATGGACATGTTCCAGCCCCAGCCGCGCCAGGAAGACGTGGCCCAGCTCTTCCGCAGCCTGGGCTTCCGCAATCTCCTGGAACGCTTTGCCGCCTTCGACCGCTTCTCTCATCTGGCAGACGCTGCGGCACCGGCAGCGGCCGTCCAGGTCATGGACGCACCGGGCGCGGCCAGCCTGAAAGGGAAGACCGTCGCCGTCGCCGCCCGCTATGACGGCAGCCAGCCCATCCCGGCTGTGACGGCCCTGGCCATGGCCGTCGATGACGGCGCCTTCGTCGTTCCCGAAAGCGATTACGACGCCTATCTTTCCGTCCTGATCGAAGCGGCAGCCGTCGTCACCGATGACGGCAAGGACCTGACCAAGGTCGTATCCCGCGTCGCTCCGGGCCGCCTGCCCTTGAAGGACATCATCCTGGCAGCCTATCTCCTCGACCCGACGCGGACGTCCTATGGCCTGACGTATATTTCCGAAACCTTCGACGTCAGCCTGGACGAAGGCACAGAAGACGACGGACAGAAGCTGGCCTGCGATGCCGCTTTTGCCCTCCAGGTCTGGCCCAAAGCCGCAGCCGAGCTGGACAAGGCCAATCTCATGAAGCTCTACGACACCATTGAGGAACCGCTCATCCATACTTTGGCCGTCATGGAAATGAACGGCTTCACTGTCGATACGGACCGTCTCATGACCATGAAGAGCGAATTGTCCTGCCAGGCCGATGCTCTGGAAGAAGCCATTTATGACGATGCCGGCGAAACGTTCAACATCAATTCGCCGAAACAGCTCGGCGTCATCCTCTTCGAGAAATTACAACTGCCCGTCATCAAGAAGACCAAGACCGGCTATTCGACGGACAGTGCCGTCCTCGATGCCCTGCGGGACAAACACCCCATGATCGACAAAATTCTGCGCTTCCGGGCCTTGAAGAAGCTCATTTCGACGTATCTCGACGGCCTGGAACCACTCATCGTACCGGAAACGGGCCGTATCTATACCCATTTCAACCAGATGGTCACGTCGACGGGCCGCCTGAGCAGTTCCGACCCGAATTTGCAGAATATACCTATCCGGACCGAACAGGGCCGCAAGATCCGCTCCCTCTTCGTCCCTGGCGAGGGCTATGACTATATCGTTTCCGGCGACTATTCGCAGATCGAATTGCGCCTCCTGGCTCATCTGTCCCAGGACCCGACTATGATCGACGGTTTCCAGAAAGGCCAGGACATCCACCGCCGGACGGCGTCGGAAGTCTTCGGCATCCCCCTGGATGAAGTCACGCCGGAAGAGCGGTCCCATGCCAAGGCCGTCAACTTCGGCATCATCTATGGCATCAGCGACTTCGGCCTGGCCCGGAACATTTCCATTTCCCGCCAGAAAGCCAAGGAATATATCGACTCTTATTTCGCCCGCTACAGCACGGTCCACGACTACATGAACGGCCTCATCGCCTCGGCCAAGGAATCGGGCATGGCCGTCACCATGTTCGGCCGCCGCCGGGCCCTGCCGGAAATCAACAGCAAGAACTTCACGCGCCGGTCCTTTGCCGAACGGACGGCCATGAACACGCCTATCCAGGGCAGCGCGGCCGATATCATCAAGCTGGCTATGAACGCTGTCCAGGACGAATTGGAAAAACGTCATTTGAAGAGCCAGCTCCTGGTCCAGGTCCATGACGAACTGGTCCTGGAAGTCCCGGCCGGGGAAAAGGATGAAGTGGAACAGCTCCTCAAGGATACGATGGAACACATCGTCGACTTGTCCGTGCCCCTCGTCGTCGACATCCACAGCGGGACCAACTGGGAAGAAGCGAAGTAGGTGAGACTATGCCGGAATTACCGGAAGTAGAAACGATACGGGCCTTCCTCGACGAGCACGTTCGGGGCAAGACCATTACGGCCATTGACCTGGACCTGCCCAGGCTCATCAAGAATACGACAGCCGACCGTTTCCAGGCGGCCCTGACCGGCCAGACCCTGGAAGGCGTGAGCCGCCGCGGCAAATATCTCTTCATCCACTGCAGCGGCCCCTGGTCCTTCCTGGCCCACATGCGCATGACCGGCAGCCTGCTCTACGAAGAAAGACCCGGCCAGTATGCCGGCCGGGCCATCCATATTACCTTTACCCTCAGCGAAGGGCGGCTCCTCTACCGCGACATCCGCACTTTGGGCTGCCTGTGGCTCGTGCCGTCAGACGGTCCGACAGGCGTCAAAGGCTACGACAGCCTGGGACCGGATGCCATCAGTCCGGAATTCACGACGGACCGGCTCTATGCGCTCCTGAAAGGCTGTCATCGGCCGGTGAAGACGCTGCTCCTGGACCAGACCAAAGTGGCCGGTCTGGGCAACATCTACGTCGACGAAGCCCTGTTCCGGGCGGGCATCCGTCCCATGCGCCATAGCGACAAAGTGACGAAAAAAGAAGCGGTCCGCCTCCATGAAGCCATCGTCGCCGTCCTCCAGGAGGGCTTGGAACACGGCGGAACGACGATCCGCAACTTCATCAGCGGCAACGGCAAAGAAGGACAGAATCAGGAAAACCTCCGCGTCTACGGCCGCGAAGGCACGCCCTGCACCGTCTGCGGCACGACCATCGAATACACCAAACTGAACGGCCGCGGTACCCACTACTGCCCGAAGTGCCAATCATAGGGGCGCCCAAGCCTCCCTTCATAGGGGAGGTGGCCCGCAGGGCCGGAGAGGTTAAGCAGGAGCCGTCCCAAAGGAGGAGTACTATGTACGGATTGAGTGTCAGACAGTGGCGGCAGATCTTTGCCATTTTGTCCCGCTATGGCAAGCGGATCGACTGGGTGAAACTCTTCGGGTCGCGGGCCCGCGGCGATTATAAACCTGTTTCCGATGTGGACCTGGCCATTGCTAGTACGGAAAATCTGGTGACGCCGCTGCAGCTCGATTTCGACCAGAGCCAGCTGCCCTTTACTTTTGATCTCATTGATTACCGGCGTCAGCCGAACCAGAAATTGAAAGACGCCATCGACAGGGAAGGGAAACTGCTCTGGGCTGTCGACGGCCAAGGAGAATGGATGATGACGAAAGAACAATTACTGCTGAAGTGGGAAGACTACCACAAAGCACTGCACCGTCTGGAAATTGCCCTGACCAAGACTTTGGACGAAGACGACCTCTATCTCGATGCAACCATCCAGCGTTTTGAATTTACCTTTGAACTGGCTTGGAAACTGATGAAAGCCGTCCTGGAATACGAAGGTATCGAAGCGACCAGCCCGCGCAGCAGCATCCGTGAGGCCTGGAAACAACACCTCATCGGCGATGCGGAAAAATGGCTGGACATGCAGGTCAAACGCAACCTCTCTTCCCATACCTATAATGAAGAGACGGCCCAAGACATCTACCGCCACATCAAAGAAGACTACATCGTCCTGCTGCAGGACTTGGACCAGGAAGTACGTTCAAGGATTGATATTTGATACAAAAAGGGCTTGCCGCACGGCGACAAGCCCTTTTTGCATTTCTTAAAACCACGTGCGAACGATGAACCAGGCCAGTCCTAAGAGGACGAAGGAGCAGAAGAGGGCGCCGCCCATGGGGCGGGTGCCTTCTTTGGCGATGACGGCGAAGTTGACGTTCAGCCCCAGAGCGGCCATGGCCATGCCCAGGATGAGGTATGCCGCCTTGACCAGCATGGGGACGGCGAATCCGATGGCCGGGATATAGGAGCCGATGGCGCTGGCTGCGATGAATCCGCCCATGAACCACGGAATGGGGACTTTGAATTTCTGGTCCGTATCGCCGGACTGACGGCGCTGGCGCCAGGCTTCGCCAATGCCAAGGATGATGGCGACTGGGGCCAGGAGCAGGACGCGGGATAATTTGGTGATGATGGCGCTGTCGGTCCCGACCGGCCCGGCACTGCCGCCAGCGGCGACGGCGTGGGCGATTTCATGGAGACTGAGGCCGGCCATGACGCCGAACTGCCCATCTGTAAAGCCCAGGAAGGGCTGCAGGAAGACTTCGATGAGCGTAAAGACCGTGCCCAGGATAGCCACGATGGCAACGGCCAGGACAGACTGGTCGGCTTTGGCCTTGAGCGTCCCCGAAACGCCCATGACGGCAGCGGCACCGCAGATGCTGCAGCCACAGGCTGTGAGCAGGGCCAGCGTGTGGTCGACGCGCAGGATGCGGGCGACGGCATAATTGAGGGGAATCATGATGGACACGACGAAAACGGCTGCAATGAGGCTCTTCATACCGGCGCTGACCAGGATGATGAGGTTGAGCTTGAAACCCAGGAGGATGATGCCAGCCCGGAGAAATTTATTGGCAATGAAGCCCGTACTTTCCCGGGCTGCCAGCGTGACCGGCCGACAGACCTGGATAGCCATGCCCAGCAGCAGGGCCAGGACCAGGTGGCCGATGAGGGAAAAGCCAGGTAGGGAGGCCAGCGATTGGCCGGCCAGGGAACAGGCCAGGGTCAGGATGACGCCGAGCAGGGCGTGGCGCCAGTTGATCATAGTGGATAAATGCATGATGATGTCACTCCTATACTGATGTTTGAGATGCATTCAGTATAGTCTGTCCCTTTTCATAAGTAAAATACTAAAATATAATATAAACCATAAGCATTTACTTATGATTTAAAGGAGGGAAATTCATGAGCCTGCGCCACTTCCGCATTTTCCTGGCAGTCTGCGAAACCTTGAATATGACCCAGACCGCTCGACAGCTCCATATCAGCCAGCCATCGGTCACCCAGGCTATCCATGAGATAGAAGACCATTATGGCCTGCTCCTGTTTGAGCGCCTGGGCCGGCACATCTTCCTGACGCCAGCCGGAGAGAACTTGAAACAGTATGCCTATCAGATCCTGTCGCTTTGCCAGCAGGCCGAAGACAGCATGACGGCCATGCAGCATCAGCTGCCGATACGCCTGGGTGTCAGCATTACCATTGGCGACATCTTCCTGGTCGAACTCCTGACACATTGCCGCCGGACGCACCCTGAATGGGACATCCTGTCGGCCATTCACAATACGGAGGAACTGGAACAGCTCCTGATGGAAGATAAATTGGACCTGGCCCTCGTCGAAGGACGGGTCCAGTCGCCATACCTCGTATCCCGTCCCATCATTACGGACTATCTGACACTCATCGCTTCGCCAGACAACGAATGGAGCCGCAAGACGATTACAACGCCACAGGACCTGGATGGTATACCTGTTTTTGTCCGCGAACAGGGAAGCGGCACGCGGGACCTCTTCGAGCGCGTCCTGGAAGATCACCACCTGACCTGCCGCATCATCGGCGTCTACAACAACTCTGAAGCCATCAAGAAAGCCGTCATGGCCAACTTAGGCGTATCCGTCCTGTCCCGCCGCCTGGTCCAAAACGAAATCGAAACAGGCCGCCTCGTCGAACTCCCCTTGCCAGGCATTGAATTCAAGCGCCATTTCCGCCTGGTACATCACAAAAACAAATACCTGACCCGGCCCATGCAGGACCTTATATCCATCTGCTGTCACAGCGAGGAATGGCTGTAATTGGACACAAACAGGGAACCCAACAGCGGTTATTATAAATAAAAATCTCCTTCAGCAACTATCGTACCATGATAGTTGCTGGAGGAGATTTTTTGTGCCTACGATTTCTTTTCTCTCGTACTTTCACCGACGATGAAGAGAAAGAGAGACAGGTAGCTTGCTTCATTGAAAAGCAAGGTGCTACTATTGACTGAATAGGGGACACTGCCTCTAGAGTTAAGAAATGGAAATAGTAGACGGAAATTTATATTTATGTTATACTTTGCGTGAGGCATTGCCATAACGGTAGGCGGTTAGTCCTTCTGCGGAGGGACTTGTGTGACCCTCCAACTCGGAAACCCATACGGGAATCTTAGGAAAGGAGGGGGTAGCCATGTTGACATTAGAAGGTTTTATGGCTGTTTTGGGATTGATTATAGCAGCCTTTGGACTTGGATATGCTATAGGCTGCAATTCAAATAAAACACAAAAATGACCGCCATCTGTCTGCCAACGGAGCGGTCATTTTTGATTAAGCCATTGAGAGACTAACCGTCTATGCGGCATGCCTCTTTTTATCATCATTATAGCGTTTCTAGTATTTTCCGTCAAGTATACCTGTTTTGGAGGGGCCGTTGCATGAAAAAGTGAATATCATGCAGGCGCTTTTTTTACGATTTCTTTTCCTTCGTGCTTTCGCCGACGATGTAGGGCGGGCGGCCTTTGCTTTCGTTATAGATGCGGCCGACGTATTCGCCGAGGATGCCCATGAAGGTGAACTGGACGCCGCCGATGAAGAGGATGAGGGAAATGAGGGACGGATAGCCTGGGACGTCTTCGCCGAAGAGCAGGGTGCGCAGGACGATGAAGACGAGATAGATGGCGGCGACGATGGCCAGGAAACAGCCGGTAAAGGCGGCGATGCGCAAAGGCGCCGTCGTGAAGCTGGTAATGCCGTCGATGGCCAGGTTGAAGAGTTTCCAGTAGTTCCACTTGGTCTTGCCCGCAGCCCGGGGTGGCCGGTCAAAGAGGATTTCCTTCTTCTCGAAGCCAATCCAGCTGAACAAGCCCTTGGTGTAGCGCTGACATTCGCGCAGGCTGCGCAGGGCCTTGACGCAGCGCCTGTCGAGCAGGCGGAAGTCGCCGACGTCTTCCTGGACCGGGACGGGGGACAATTTCTTGAGCAGGCGGTAATAGACGTGACTCGACCACTTCTTGAAGAACGTTTCCCCTTCGCGGCGCCGGCGGCGGGCCGATACGTCGCGGTAGCCTTTTTCCCACCAGGCGATCATGTCCGGCAGGAGTTCCGGCGGGTCCTGGAGGTCGGCATCCATGATGACCAGGGCGTCGCCTTCGGCGTAGTCCATGCCGGCCAGCATGGCTGCTTCCTTGCCGAAGTTGCGCGACAGGGATACGTAGGCCACGCGCTTATCTTTTTCGTGGAGCTGGCGCAGGATGGGCAGGGTCTGGTCGCGGCTGCCGTCGTTGACGAAGATGAAGGTAAAGGCGTAGTCCGGCAGGGCGTCGATGACGGCGCACGTCCGCTGGTAGAACTGGGGCAGGACGGCTTCTTCGTTGTAACAGGGGACGAGGATGTCGATTTGCTTCATCGCTTATCGCCTCCTGCCGCCGCCTGGTTCAGGAGAACTGTATAGTCTTCCACATCGAGGCGCTGCGCCGGTCCCGTACCCAGGACACGCAGGGCTTCGTCGCGGTATTTCGGCTGGACGACGACCAGCGCCGGTTTATCGCTGTTCCAGAGGTCATACAGATCCTGGCTGCCGTAGTACATGTTCGTCCGGTCCGTATGATGGATGCCGTATTCCAGCTCGCCCATGAAGTTGCCCGCAGCGATGGGACGATCCAGGTAGTAGACCAGGCCGGGCATGAACGAGCCATACATGATGATCGGCGTGCTGTCCGGGACGTTCAGGGCCCGGATGTCCTGGCTGACTGTATAGGCCGTCTGATGGTCGTGAATCTGGCCCTGGACCTGATGGGCGCCGAGGCCGAAGCCATAGGCCATGCAGCTGAGGATGACCAGGACCGAGAGGAAGTCCTTCTTGCGATGCCAGACCCAGGCCGCAGCCAGGGTGCCGACGAAGAGCGAGGCGATGAGCAGGCCGCCGTGGGTCAGGAAGTCGGCGACGGTCAGGAAATCGGTGTGCATGAGGTAGGCGATGCCCGCTGCCGTAAACAGCAGGCAGAGGGTGGCGTTGATGAGAAAACTGTGGCCGAGCCAGCGACCTTCCTGACGGCACCGTTCGATAGAAGCGGCCAGGAGGACCGACAAGGGCAGCCAGCAGGGCAGGATGTACGTCGGCAGTTTCGAGTCGGAAATACTGTAGAAGACGTAAATCAGGCCGGCCCAGAGGGCGAGCAGCAGCAGGTCCCTCTTATGCCGCAGGGAACCGGGCTTGCGGAAAATCCCGTCTTTGCTGAAGAACGTCGCTACGAAGCCCGTCCAAGGCATGAGGCCGGCGATGAGGACCGGGACGAAGTAGTACCAGGGATGGAAGCGTTCGTGCATCTTGGTGGCGAAGCGCAGGAAGTGTTCGCGGATGAAGAAGAAATAGAAGAAGTCCGGATTCTTCTGGCAGACCAGGTAGTACCAAGGCACGGCGATGACCAGGAAGAGGATGATGCCCGGCAGGTAGAAAAGTTTGAGGAAGAGGCGTGGCCGCTTGCTCAGCAGGGCATACCAGAAGAGGATGCCAAAGGGGAAGACGATGGCGATGAGGCCTTTCGTGAGCATGCCGAAACCCATGGAAGCGTAGAAGACGAGCAGGTATTTCTTGTTTTCCGTCCGTTCAAAGACGTAGAAAGAGACCAGGCAGGCATCGATGAAAAAGGTCAGGGCCATGTCCATGACGCCGATAGAGGCGACGATGAGCTGCAGTGCCGACGTAGCCACGATGACGGCAGCCAGGAGCCCTGTGCGCCGGTTGTACATGGTCTTGGCCAGCCAGAAGGCCAGGAAGACGTTACCAAGGCCCGTCAGGGCCGGCAGAATGCGGCCAGTGAATTCACGGATGCCAAAGAGCTCCATGGACAGGGCCGTGACCCAGTATTGGAAAATAGGCTTCTCGAAATAGGGCATGTAATCGAAGTGGGGCGTGATGTAGTCACCGGACAGGACCATTTCCATGGCGACCCGATGATAGCGCCCTTCGTCGAGCTCGATGAGATGATACGACCCGATGTGGGCCAGGTACAAAAAGGCCGCAGCGGCGATGAAGAGGCCCATCAGAAAGCGCCGGTGGCGGCGAAGTGCGTCAGTCATAAAATACCTCCTATATATGTGCGTTACTATATAGTATACAGGAAGATTATAAATAAATCATAAAAGAAATGACAATTTCCTGTGTTTTCATATTTCTGTGACATATGTCACTTTACCTTAATGCGTCAGGGACAGGCGCGGCCGCCGGGGTTTGACGATGAGCAGGACGCCGCCCAGGACCAGGAGGATGCCCAGGGCCGTATGCCAGGTGAAGGCTTCGCCCAGGACGAGGATGCCGCTGACGACGCCGACGACGGGGACGACCAGGATGGCGACGCCGGCCTTGCCGGCTTCCATGTGGGCGAGGATATAATTCCATAAGAAGAAGCCGACAGCTGCAGTCAGGATGCCGTTATAGAGCAGACAGGCGGCAGCTGTTGTTGTCCAGTGGATGGACGGCTGTGGGACGATCAGGGCGACGATGAAGAGCAGGAGCGAGCCGACGACCATCTGCCAGGCCGAGTACTGCAGGGGCGGACTGTCCTGGAGGTGCCGTTTCAGGATGATGCCCGATGCGGCCCAGGCGGCGGCCCCGGCGAGGACGATGGAGACGGCTGTCATATTGCCCAGGTCATGGATGTCCATGAGGACGAAGAGGCCGGCGATGCAGATGGCTATGCCGGCTATTTTCCGGAGCGTCAGCCTTTCTTTGAGGAAGAGCTGGGCCAGAATGGCCATCCACACGGGCATGGTGTAGTTCAACACGGAGACGACGCCGGCTGTCAGCGAATACATGCCGATCTGCATGCAGACATTGTTGACGGCAATCTGCAAGATGCCCGTAGCGGCGATCCACTTCCAGTACTTCCGTTCCGGGACGGGAATACGGCGCCAGGCGCAGACCGAGAGCATGACGGCGGCGCCGATGAGAAAGCGGAAGGCCACGAACAGGACGGGCGGGAAGTAAGCATTGGCCGTCTTCATGACGACCCAGTTGAAACCCCAGATGGCATATAATAGAAATAGAGCGCGCATCATAGGAAAACACCTTCTTTTTTTTAGAAATTGATTAGCAACCTTATTTTATCGGACGGGAGAGGAGAAATCAAGGCAGCGGCCTGTCCGGCAGGGCATGGACAGACAGGCTGGGAACGGCTATAATGGAAGAAAAGATTTACAGGAGGAGCGATTCTTATGTTACATATTGGCCTGACCGGTGGCATTGCCTCCGGCAAGAGTACTGTCGTCACCATGCTGCGCGAATTGGGGGCAGGTATCGTCGACTGCGACGTCATTGCCCACGACGTCGTCGAACCCGGTTCGAAAGGACTTGCAGCCGTTGCCGCGGCTTTTGGGCCGAAGACGCTCTTAGCCGACGGATCCATGGACCGGGCCTACATCGGCAGTGTCGTCTTTGGCGATAAGGCGAAGAAAGCGCAGCTCGAAGCCATTTTATTCCCCCTCATCCATGCCGGCATCGACGGGGAAATCAAAAAAATCGAAGAAAATAAAAAAAATTCTGTCATTTTCCTTGACATGCCCCTGCTTTATGAGGTAAAATACGATTCGTACGTTGACGAAACGTGGCTGGTGTACGTCGATCCGGTAACGCAGCTTACGCGGCTGATGAAGCGGAACGGCTATTCCGAAAGTGAAGCACTGGCACGGATTCATGCACAGCTTCCTATCGACGACAAACGGTCTTTGGCACAGGTCATCATCGACAATACCGGCTCTCCGGAAGAGACGCAGAAACAGGTACTCGTCGCATGGCAGGCCTTGATGGACCGCATCAAAGGGTAGGGAGAAGACGTTGAGAAAAAGAGCAAGCACCAAAGGGAAAATCATCATAGCGGCATTATTGATATGTCTGTCCGCATCGTACTTTTATTCTTGGAAAGATGATGTCATGCGGAAGTTCGTATACCCCCTCCAGTACGATTACCTGGTTCGGCAGTATGCCTACGAAGACAAAGTCGACCCCGCCCTGGTGGCGTCCGTCATCTTAGTGGAAAGCAAGTTTGACGAACGAGCTGCTTCCCAGCCCGGTGCCCATGGCCTCATGCAGGTCATGCCCGACACGGCACAATGGATTGCCGATGAGATGGGGATGACCGACTACACGCCTGAAAAACTCAATGACGTCCGTACGAACATCAGGTTGGGAACCTGGTATCTGGCCTACTTATTGAAGGAATACGACGGGAATCAAGTACTGGCCTTGGCTGCGTATAATGCCGGTCGGGGACATGTCGACTCGTGGATCCAGAAATATGGCTGGACGAAAAATTTTCAAGAAATTGAAAAAATCCCCTTTTCAGAAACGCGAGAATATGTTAGAATAGTCTTGTTGAACGAAAAGCATTACAAACAGCTTTACGATTTCTGAGTTATGCGGTTGTGGCGGAATGGCAGACGCGCTGTCTTCAGGCGGCAGTGATCTTCGATCGTGCGGGTTCAACTCCCGCCAACCGCACCATTTTTACTATGGATGCTACATTGATTGAAACACTCAAACAATGGAATATCACAACTGTTCTCCCACTTTCAGTGGGAGATTTTCAGTTATTGGAAGAATATCGCATGATCGAGAAAGACGGCAAGCCCGTCGAGTACCGCTTGTTCACCTATGAGAATCACGTCAACGGCTGGACCGTGCGGGCTATCTTGAATCCCGAATCGGAAGAATTCTCTATCCGGACGGATATCGGCATGCTGGAATTCGCCCTCATCGAATTCATCACCGATTCCTTCGACCTCTTCCGGTCCATGGTCGAAGAGCGCCTGGCCCGTATCATCCACGACGATTACGTCGAACGGAGCCGTAATTTCAGCGTCATCCTCAAGAACAAGGGCGTCCCTGACGTCGCATGGGATGAGTTCCTGCCCGACAGCTATCAGGACTTCCGGCGCCTGGTCAAGCCTAACGATGCCGTGCGCATCATCAACGGGTCCTACATGATCCTGGCTTATTACGACGCAGCCACGCGCAGCGGCCTGTCCCTGATGTACAACGTCCTCCGCGACGATTTCTTTGCTGAACGGCGGGTGCAGAACTTCCCAAACCTGGTCCACGACTTCGATACGTCGTCTTTGAAGGAGCTGGAGAAAGCCTTGCGGAAGCACCTCCTGCCCGTCCTCGACGAAATCGCGGCTGACCGGGACAAATCGTTGTCAGAATGAGCAGACAGTGGTATACTAAAAGTAATTTAGATGTTTAGATGCGAAGAGTGGGTGAAAGCCCACTCTTAACTTTTACCTGTAGGAAATTTTGAAGATAAGCTGGTGAATACGATGAGACGTGAACACATTGAAGATTTGATTGCCAAAGAAGTAGAACAGATTATCGAAGGAACGGATTTAGAACTGGTCGACGTCGAATACGTGCGCGAACGGAACTGGTACCTGCGCGTATTCATTGATAAAGAAGGCGGTGTCGACCTGGAAGACTGCCAGGCCGTCAGCGAGAAGCTGAGCAAGGTCCTCGACGAAAAGGACCCGATCAGCGACAACTATCTCCTGGAAGTATCGTCGCCGGGACTGGACCGCATCCTCAAGAAGGACAAGGACTTCGTCCGCTACGCCGGCCGGTCCGTAGACATCCATTTCTTTAAGGCCCGCGACGGCGTCAAGGACCTGACGGCAGATCTCGTCGAAAAGACAGCTGACGGGCATCTCATCGTCCAGGTCGATGGCCGTGAAGATAAGATTGACATGAAAGAAATATCGCAAGTCCGTTTGCATATTGATTTTTAGTGGAGGTTATTAACGTGAATAAAGAATTGCTCAATGCTATTGCTTACTTATCCAAAGAGAAAGGCGTATCTCCGGATGTCATCTGTGACTCCCTGGAAGCCGTCCTGATCACGGCTTACAAGAAGGAACCCGATGCCAATCCGACGGCTGAAGTCGAACTGAACCGCTCGACGGGCGACTATGCCATCAAGGCTGCCAAGACCGTCGTCGACGAAGTCGAAGACCCGCATACGGAAATCTCTCTCGATAAGGCCCGCCTCATTGATGTCAATTACGAAGTCGGCGACGTCGTCAACGTCGATGTCACGCCGGACAATTTCGGTCGCATCGCCGCCCAGGCTGCCAAACAGGTCATGATCCAGCGCCTGCGCGAAGCGGAACGCAACATCGTCTATGATGAATTCTCGGACCGCACGGACGACATCATCACGGGCATCATCCAGCGCATCGAGAACCGCAACGTCTACGTCGACCTGGGCAAGGCTGAAGCTATCCTGCCGGCATCGGAACAGATCCCGTCGGAAACGTACAGCGTCGGCCAGCGCATCAAGTGCTATGTCGTCGAAGTCCGCAAGACGACGAAGGGCGCCCAGATCCTCGTATCCCGGACCCATCCGGGCCTCTTGAAGCGCCTCTTTGAACTGGAAGTACCGGAAATCTACGAAGGCGTCGTCGAACTGAAATCCGTCGCCCGCGAACCGGGCCGCCGTTCTAAGATTGCCGTCTATTCCCGCGATGCCAATGTCGATTCCGTCGGTGCCTGCGTCGGCCCGAAAGGCTCGCGCGTCCAGAACATCGTCTCGGAATTGCAGAACGAAAAGATCGACATCGTCAAATGGGATGAAGACCCGGCGGTCTACATCGCCAACGCCCTCAGCCCGGCTCAGGTCATCTCGGTCACGGTCGATGAAGACGAAAAATCGTCGAGCGTCGTCGTACCGGATTACCAGCTGTCCCTGGCCATCGGCAAGGCCGGCCAGAATGCCCGCCTGGCTGCGAAACTGACCAACTGGAAGATCGACATCAAGAGCGAAAGCCAGGCTGCCGAACTGGCTGCCCAGGCAGAAGCTCCGCAGGACAGTGAACCGGCCGATGACATCGACATCCTCAGCGACCTGGCCATGCCGGCAGCTGACGAAGGTGCAGCCGATACGGAAGGAGAATAAGCCATGAAGACCCGAAAGACTCCCATGCGCGTCTGTGCCGGCTGTCAGGAACAGAAGAGCAAGAAGGAAATGATCCGCGTCGTCCGCACGCCGGAAGGCGCTGTCGAGATCGACAAGACCGGCAAGAAGTCCGGCCGCGGCGTCTATCTCTGCCCGAACAGCGAATGCCTGGAAAAAGCCTACAAAGAACATCGCCTGGAACGGTCCCTGAAGACCAAAGTGTCCAGCGAAATCTATGAACAGCTGAGAAAGGAACTGCTGTGAGCGACAAGGTCCTGAATCTCCTCGGCCTTGCCTGCCGGGCTGGCAAGGCAGTCTGCGGTGATGGAGCCGCACAGAAAACATTGAAGCGCCGGCGCGTCCCGCTCTTATTCCTGGCCTCCGACGGCGGCAGCGATAACGTCGAGAAGTATCGCCGCCTGGCGGAGCGGAAAGGGATCACCGTCGTTGATACATATACGAAAGATGAATTAGGCAGTGCCGTCGGCAAAGCCCAGAGCGTCATCATCCTCATTGATGACAAAGGCTTCGCCGGGGCCATAGAGAAAGTGAAGCGTGATGAATAGAAGGGGGTAACTAGATGACGAAACGAGTATACGAAGCCGCAAAAGAATACGGCGTTCCCGCAAAGACAGTAATCAAGACACTGGAAGATCATCACATCAAAGCCGGTAATTTCACCGGTATTGACGCCAATATGAAGTCCATCCTCGATGCATCCTTCAAGAAGGGTGCCAAAGGGGAAGCACAGCGTGGACATAAACAGGAAAATAAACAGACAGGGGAAGGAACTAGCCGAAAAGTGAACGAAACGAGCCGACAGAACAAAAACAAAAAACAGGGCAATACGCCGAAACAGAATAACCAGAATCAGGACAAGAAACGCCAGAACCAGGGCAATGGGCAGAACCAGCCGAACCGCGGTGCCAAAGCCGCTCAGGGCCAGAACCAGGGCAGCCGTCCGCAGAACCATAAAGGCGGCAATAACGGCGGCCAGAGCAGCCAGGGCCAGCAGGGCGACAACAAGCGCACCAAGTATTTTGGTCATTCCCAGGGCGGCAATGACAACCGCAGTGGCAACAAGAACAAGCGCGGCGGCCAGAATAACCGCAATAACAACAAGAATAACGGCGGCAACCGTCCCCATACGCTGTTGTCCAACGTCCTGAACAAAGGCAAGCACAACAAGAACAAGCGCAATCAGAAGCATCAGGCACCGGTAGTGCAGGAAGCTCCGAAGAAGAAGAATTATCCGACGGCCATCGAACTGCCGGAAACGATCATCGTCAAGGATTTTGCCGAACGCCTGGGCCGCGATGTCGGCGAAGTCATGAAGAAGCTCCTCATGGGCGGCATCATGGCGACGATCAACCAGGAACTGGATTTCGATACGGCCTCCCTCATTGCCGATGAATTCGGCGTCACCGTTACCAAGGAAGCACCGCCGGAAGACCCGACGGAAATCGAAGAAATCATCGACCCGCCGGAAACCCTCAAGACCCGTCCGCCTGTCGTCACCATCATGGGCCACGTCGACCACGGCAAAACGAGCCTCCTCGACGCCATCCGTCAGACCAATGTCACCAGCCACGAAGCCGGCGGCATTACCCAGCACATCGGGGCTTATCAGGTCCGCTACCAGGGCAAGAAAATCACCTTCATGGATACGCCGGGCCACGAAGCTTTCACGGCTATGCGTGCCCGCGGCGCTCAGGTCACGGATATCGCCGTCCTCGTCGTCGCAGCTGATGACGGTGTCATGCCGCAGACTGTCGAATCCATCAACCATGCCAAATCGGCTGGCGTCCCCATCATCGTCGCTATCAACAAGATCGATAAGGAAAGCGCCAATCCGGAACACGTCATGCAGCAGCTGACGGAATACGGCCTGGTCAGCGAAGACTGGGGCGGTGACACTATCATGGTCCCCGTTTCGGCACATAAGAAAATCGGCCTCGACGACCTCTTGGAAAATATCCTCGTCCTGGCAGAAGTACAGGACCTCAAGGCCAACCCGAACCGTCCGGCCCAGGGCGTCGTCATCGAAGCCAAGCTGGATAAAGGCCGCGGCCCGGTCGCTTCCGTCCTCATCCAGAAAGGGACCCTCCGCGTCGGCGATACGATCATCGTCGGCACCTGCTTCGGCAAGGTCCGCGCCATGAACAACGAACGGGGCGAACGCGTCAAGAAAGCTGAACCGTCCATCCCGGTCGAAATCCTCGGCCTCAACGACGTACCGGAAGCCGGCGACATCCTCAACGTCACCGACGAAAAGACGGCCCGTTCCGTTGCCGAAAAACGCTTGGAAAAGAAACGTTCGTCAGAACTCCACGTCAATGCCAAAGTCACCCTGGATGACCTGTTCAACCAGATCCAGCAGGGCGAACTGAAGGAACTGCCCCTCATCATCAAAGGCGACGTCCAGGGTTCCGTCGAAGCCCTGAGCCAGTCCCTTATGGGCATCAAGAGCGACGAAGTCCGCATCTCCATCGTCCATTCCGGCGTCGGCGCCATCAACGAATCGGATATCATGCTGGCTTCGGCATCGAACGCCCTGATCATCGGCTTCAACGTCCGCCCCGATGCGGCAGCCCGCAAGATGGCAGAACATGAAAAAGTCGACATGCGCATGTACCGCGTCATTTACGACGCCATCAACGACGTCGAAGCGGCTATCAAAGGGATGCTGGAAAAGAAATACGAAGAAAAGATCGTCGGCCGTGCCGAAGTCCGTAAAGTCATTACGACGCCGAAAGTCATCGTCGGCGGTTCCTATGTCAAGGAAGGTAAGATCACCAGCACGTCCAAAATCCGCCTCATCCGCAACGGCATCGTCGTCCACGAAGGCGAAATCGACGGCCTGCGCCGTTTCAAAGATGATGTCAAGGAAGTCGCAGCCGGTTACGAATGCGGCATTACCCTGGAAAAATACCGCGACATCAAGGAAGGCGACGAAATCGAAGCCTACGAAATGGTCGAAGTCGAACCCGAATAAAGGGAGGTACGTACTATGGGAGAATTACGAGTACGCAAGATACAGGAATTTATCAAACAGGAAGTATCGAAGATGCTCCTGAATGAACTGAAAGATCCGCGCATCGGTTTCGTCACCGTCACCGATGCCCGCATCACCGGCGACCTGCGCGATGCGACAGTCTACGTCAGCCTCTTCGGCAGCGACGAAGCCAAGCAGGAAACGCTGAAAGCCCTGAAGAGCGCGACCGGCTATATCCGCACGGAAGTCGGCAAGCGCCTGGGTATCCGCTATTCGCCGACCATTGTGTTTAAAGAAGATACATCCCTCGATTACGGGATGAAGATTGATAAGATTCTTCGCGACATTGAAAAGAAGGACTGATACCCATGAATTGTTCGGCTCAGGAAATCTATACCTTACTGCGCCATTACGATAAGATCCTGCTGACAGCCCATGTCAGTCCCGATGGCGACGCCATCGGCAGCCTCCTGGCCTTGTGGCACTGGCTGCAGCTGCAGGGGAAGAAGGCCGTCATGGTCATCGACGACGATATCGACGACCGCTATGACTTCCTCGACGGCCTGCAGTACATCAACAAGCCGGAGCAGGTCGAAACGGATGATTCCTGGCTGACCGTCGTCCTCGATGCGACGGGCCTCGGCCGCATCGGCCAGGCTGAAAAGCTGGTCCGCGGCAAGGTCCTCAACATCGACCACCATATTTCCAACGAGCATTTCGCCCAGTGGGAATACGTCCGGCCCGACTGCGCGGCGACAGGCGAAATCCTGACCTATCTCTTCGACCTCTGGCAGCGGGACTGGAACACGGCCATGGCCGATGCCCTCTATACGGCTATCGCCACGGACTGCGGCTTCTTCAAGTTCAACAACACGACAGGCCATACGCTGCGCATGGCAGCCCTCCTCGTCGACCACGGCGCCCGGCCCGATTTCATTTCGGAACACCTCGACGCCCGGTCCCTGGAAAAACTGAAGGCCCTGTCCAAGGTGCTGGAACACCTGGAGCTCTTTGATGACGGCCGCATTTCCTGCCTGTCCTATACGCCGGAAGTCCTCAAGATCACTGGCGAACACACGGGGATGTACATGGATTACGCCCGCAACGTCAAAGGGTCGGAAGTGGCTTTTACCGTCAAATACGTCAGCGATAAGGAAACGCGGGTCAGCCTGCGCTCGAAGGGCATGGACGTCAACGCCGTAGCCGCTGTCTTCGGTGGCGGCGGCCACGTCCGCGCAGCCGGCTGCACCTTGGATAAACCTTTGGATGAAGCGAAGAAACTTATCGTAAAGGAAATCGAAAAGCGCCTATGATACACGGAATCATCAATGTACTGAAACCGACGGGCATGTCCAGTCACGACGTCATCGGCTGCCTGCGCCGTATCTATGGCATGAAGAAGATGGGCCACGCCGGTACCCTGGACCCTTTGGCGGCCGGTGTCCTGCCGGTCTATGCCGGTCAGGCGACGCGCCTCATCGAATACGGTGACAGCGACGTCAAATCATACCATGCCGAATTCGCCTTAGGGTTGGCGACGGATACGGAAGACAGTACGGGGACCGTCGTCGAAACGGCGGCCGTACCGGATCTGTCGGCTGACGACGTGCGCCGCGCCCTGGCGTCCTTCGTGGGCGACATCGAACAGGCACCGTCCAAATATTCCGCCATCAACGTCAACGGCGTCAAGGCTTATAAACTGGCCCGACAGGACGTCGATTTCACTCTGCCCGTGCGCCATGTGACCATCCACGACCTGCGCCTGCTGTCCTTTGACGGCCGGCGCGGCACCTTTGCCGTGACCTGTTCCAAAGGGACCTACGTGCGTTCCCTCATCCGCGACCTGGGTCAGGCCCTGGGGACCTGCGCCTGCATGACCTATCTGGTCCGCACCCAGGCTGGGTTGTTCACCATCGACGACGCGGCGACGCTGGAAGAGCTGGAACGGGACCCCATGGCCTATGTCCGGCCGGCCGATATGGCTATCCAGGACCTTAAAAAGGCGAATTGTTCCGCCAAACAGTGTGCCTTCCTGCTCCAGGGCCGTCCCGTGCCCTTCGCCGGGCCGCACCTGGCCGATGGCGACGTCATCCGCGTGTACGGGCCGGACCAGCGGCTCATGGGCATTGCCCGTTACGACGGAGAACACCATATCCTGCGGCCTCATAAGATGTTCGCAGAGGGATTGTGAGGTAACTAACGATGGAAATATTCCACTCCTTTCAGGAAATAACCGGCTTTACCGGAGCCGTCGTGGCCCTTGGGACCTTTGACGGCGTCCACCGGGGCCACCAGATGGTCATGAAGACGGCCATCAAACGGGCCGCTGCCGGCGGTGTGAAAACCATGGTCGTCACCTTTACGGCCCATCCGCTGTCCGTGTTGTGTCCGGAAAAAGAACCGCTGCGCCTGGCTACGATCGGCCAGAAAGCGGAATATATCGAAGCCGTCGGCATCGACGGCCTGGTCCTCCTGCCCATGAGCCAGACCCTCTTGCAGGAATCGCCGGAAGAGTTCTGCCAGAACCTCCTGACCTACATCCATCCGTCGGCCATCGTCGTCGGCTCGAACTTCACCTACGGTGCCAAGGCGGCAGGCAATACGGAAACCATGAAATTCTTCATGAGCCAGTACGGCATCCCCGTCGTCGCCCTGACCCTCCTCGAACGGCCGGGCCGGACGACACCCATCAGCAGCACCGTCATCCGCCGTCTCATCCAGATGGGCCACATGGAAACGGCCGAGAATCTCCTGGGCCGTCCCTTTGCCCTGACCGGCACCATCGTGCCCGGCGACCGGCGGGGGAGGACCATCGGTTTCGCTACGGCCAACATGCTCATCCCCATCAACATGGCCATCCCGCCAGACGGCGTCTACATCACCGAACTGTGGTGGGACGGCAAGGGCCATCCGGCCATGACCAACATCGGCGATAACCCGACCTTCGAGAACCAGTACCGCCGCATCGAGACCCACGTCCTCGACTGGGACGCTGACCTCTACGGCAAAGAAGTGAGCCTGCGCTTCCGCAAGCGCCTCCGCGGCGAAGAAACCTTCGCCACTGCCGACGACCTCGTCGCTCAGATGAAAAAAGACGAAGCCGCAGCGCGCCAGTTCTTTCAAAAATAATTTGTAGTCGTATACTGTAGGGGCTCGCACGTGGCGAGCCCGTCCGGATATGTGCGGTTTTCTAGTCAGTTTGCCAGGAAATTATCCACAACGTAAAAATAAGCCGTCACAGGAAGTAATTTTGCTTCCTGTGACGGCTTATTTTTTTGCGGTCTAATTATAAAATTTTCGTACTAGAATGTACACTCTTTATTATATATTATATTGTATATGTATTAAATTATCATATAATAATATTAATTAAATATAAATTTGATGGGAAAATACAAAACATTATGATATTAAACGTAATAAATATTTTATAATTACATGATATAATAAGCCTATCTCAATTTACAGTATAAGATATACTCATAGGGAAAAAGAACAGCACTTAAAAGATTAAGAATATACCATGAATACAATAAAAAATATGGGGGGGGGTACAGGAAATTTTTAAGATTTCTATTGTTGCTCCGTCGCCCCAGTTATATAAGAAAATTGAACAATCTCTTCATACGACGCCGAAACGGAAGCTGGCCCGGATTGATCTGATTGATGGCAGCATGGCTGATGCAGTGACCCGAATCCGGAAGAGTATACAGGCCGGCCAGGATGCCGTCATTTTGTGGGAACCTATGGCTTCGGCAATTGCTGCAGCCTATCCACAGCAACGGATTTTTGTTGTCCAGCCCAGCGTCCTCGATTTGCTGCATTGTATCCGGAAGGTTCCCGATGGGAAATCATGCGGCGTCATCATTCCCCTTTCGCTGCGCGATTATTATGATGATTTAGAACTGCAGCTCAAAGCCATGGAGATTCCTTTTTACTGCTTGGTCTCTGAGACAGATGAACGGGCCTTGCAGGCAGCTGTCCATCAGGCGGCGCTTTCGGGTATCCAATGTTTAGTTGGCAGTGTAGGCATTGAGCACTATGTCCGTGCCGAAGGCATGGAATGTATCCCCTTGCAGCCCGAGTGGGGCGGTCTGGTGCGGGCTTTTTTCAAAGTATTGTGGAGCCTGCGCCAGTCCCGGCTATCGCAAAAGAAGGGACTTTCTTCCTCAAAGGGGCTGACGGCTTATTATCATTTAGATGACATCATCGGCCGTTCACCGATGATGAAACAGGTCAAAAGCTTGGCTCGTATTTATGCGGCCAGTGAATCGACCATCCTCATTACCGGGGAATCGGGCACGGGAAAAGAGATGCTGGCTCAGGCTATCCATAATATGAGCAGCCGGCGTCAGGGGCCGTTCATTGCCATCAACTGCAGTGCAGTCTCCGAAAGCCTTTTAGAAAGTGAACTCTTTGGCTATACGGGCGGATCCTTTACAGGGGCCCGCCGTGAAGGACGCGAAGGCCTTTTTGAAGCGGCCAATGGCGGGACCTTGTTCCTCGATGAAATCGGGGATATGCCCTATGACTTGCAGAACTATTTGCTGCGGGTCCTGCAGGAACGCTGTATCCGCCGCCTCGGCTCTCATCAGTCGATTCCCATTGACGTCCGCATCATTGCTGCGACCAACAGGAACTTGGAACAAGCCGTCCAGGACCATCGCTTCCGGCTGGACCTCTATTACCGGCTGGCCGTCCTGCTCATCCACGTGCCGCCCTTGCGCCAGCGCAGTGCGGACATTCCCGTCTTAGCCCAGGCGCTGCTCCGGCGTTTCAATGTGCAGTATGGACGGCACCATGAGCTGGGCCAAGACGTCATCGATTATTTCCAGACCCTTCCCTGGCCTGGCAACGTCCGCCAGCTGGCCAACACCCTTGAACGATTGTCCTTAGTCGTCAGCAGGAAAAAAATAACCTTGTCGGACTTGGCCTGGGTTGTGCCCAATCCGCCAGTCATACCGGATAAAAGTATTCGTGACCGGAACTTAAAGGACATGACCTATGAATACATTGAAAAAATGTACCAAGAAGGCAAGAGCGTATCGGAAATCGCCAAAGAACTAAATATCAGCCGCTCGACGATTTACCGCATGCGGCAAAAATATCAAAATAAAAAAGGGCATCTTTAAATTTAAAACCATCTGCTAACAACTAACCACTAGCCACTTAAAAAGCTTGTCGCATATGCGGCAAGCTTTTTTTACTATATCCTGTCTCAATTCATAAATTTTTGTCACAAAACTGTTGCATTTCGCAACAACGAGATACTCCCTTTGTGAAAAATAAAGTACGTTGTATGGCGTTATATACACATCTGCTCCTCTTTTTTAAAGAATGGCACAAAAATTTCATATATATTTTATGAAATACATTCAGCGAAAGGGGATGCCCTATGAATAAAATCTTTAAAATTATTTGGAGTAAAGCAAGAAATTGTTACGTTGTCGTGTCGGAGTTGGCCAAGAGCCATGACGATGGCCATGTACGCCGCAGCCGCAGCGGATGCTGTCGTAAAGCCGCCGTTCTGGCAGCCTTTGTCCTGACGACATCGCTGGCGGCAGTGCCGGTTTGGGCAGCTGACAGTAATCGAAATGTTACTAATGATAAGACAGAGAATATGACTGGCAGCAATACTGTAAATAATGGCACAGATAATATTGTTTATGGGTCAGGAAATACGCTTGATAATACAAATAATGCTGTCGTAGTAGGTAAAGGTAATAAAGGCAATACGAATAGTGTAGTCATAGGCAACGGAGCTCAGAGCAATGCTACAGATCAGATTGTCATAGGTAAAGGCAAAGCTAATGGAGATGCCATCGGTAGTATTGTTATCGGCAATAGTGAAGCCATAGCCAATACTTCGCAATCTGTCATCATCGGTAATAGTACAAAAGCCAATGGTTCTGAACAAGGCGTTATCGTTATCGGTAATGGCGCTATGGCAGATGATAGTGCGGCCGGTTATACTGATAATGGGACGTACATTCCAGCGGGAATCGTTTTAGGCGAATATTCTTATAGTAATACACGAGCTGGAAAAGATGGATTTTTGAGTAATAAGAAAGGTGATAAACCTTCGCCAGCATTTACTGATGAATATTGGAATGCCGTATGGAAAGCCACGGCTAATCCGATGGCTATTGGCAATGCAGATACCGATGCAAATGGCAAAGGGGAAGGACATAATGGCCATGGCGTCTTGACGCGTCAAATTACAGGTGTGGCAGCAGGTACCGATTTAACTGATGCTGTCAACGTAGCTCAGCTGCAAGCGGCTATGGCTCAATTTAGTAGCGGCGGATCTGGAACGGGTGGCGATGGCGTCCATTTCTACAGTGTCAAGGAAACGGATTCCAGTAAAGGAAACTATAATAATGAGGGGGCAACTGGAACAGATGCTTTAGCTGCTGGTGTTGATGCTAAAGCAACAGGTAACTATGCGACGGCTGTTGGGAACAATGCTCAGGCTTTAAAAGATAATGCTGTTGCTATTGGGAATGGTGCTGTGGCAAACGGTACAGGGGCTACGGTTATCGGCCAGTATGGTACAGCTACTGGCAGTTATGCCTTGGCCTTCGGCGGCCAGCAGACAGACACTACAGCAACGCCAGCTAACAATGTGGCCAGCGGGGATAATTCGGTAGCCTTTGGGGAACGGACCACTGCCAGCGGCAGCAATTCCACGGCCTTCGGGCAGGGAACCAAGGCAACGGAAAAACGGGCTACGGCTTTTGGTCAGCAGACCCAGGCCACTCAGTCCAATGCGACGGCTTTTGGCATCAATACCATCGCTTCTGGACAGAATGCGACGGCCTTCGGCAATCTGACCCAGGCAACTGCAATCGGGGCGACAGCTTTTGGCAACAAGAACCAGGCCACGGGTCAGTACGCCACGGCTTGGGGCGGCGGAGATAAAGTTGTTGATAATGGAGACGGCACGACAACGAAAGTCGGCACCGTAGCCAGTGGTACCTATGCTACGGCCTTTGGTGAACGAACAGTGGCCAGTGGGGAAAGTGCCACGGCTTTCGGCAGCGATTCCACCGCCAGTGGGAAAAATTCCCTGGCTTTCGGAGAAAATTCCACTGCTGCAGGAGACAATTCTTTGGCAGCACTGGGCGGTCAAGTTACTACATCTGCTACTAATGCTGCCGCTATCGGTAAAAACGCGCAGGCAACTTTGGCAGACAGTGTAGCGCTAGGCAGTAATTCTGTAACCACCCGGGCTAAATACAGTGACTTAACTGATGAGGAAAAAAAGGCGGTCTATATTAAGGGGGATTCTACTGGTTCTGCCTGGGAAGCTACGGATAATGCCATTGCCGTAGGCAACGATAGCGAGGTCACTCGCCAGATTACCGGCGTGGCTGCAGGTTCTCTCGATACCGACGTTGTCAACGTGGCTCAGCTGAAGAAAATGGCAGCAGAGGGCCTGGATTTCCAGGGCAATAATGACGTCACCGTTCACCGTGACCTGGGCCAGAAACTGACCATCCAAGGGGAAGGCAAGAAAGCGGATACGAATTATTCCGGAGAAAACCTCAAGGTCATCGGGAATACCGATGGAAGCCTGACCATCAAGATGGACAAGGACATCAAGGGCAACAGCGTCACGGTCGGTGAAAAAGGCGAACCGGGTACGCCGGGCAAGGATGGTGTTGACGGTACAATCGGCGTCAACGGCAAAGACGGCTCGGCCGTGGTCATCAACGGCAAGGATGGCAGCATCGGCCTGAATGGTAAGGATGGAGCCAACGGCCTCACCATCAAGGGAGACAAAGGTAAACCTGGCGTCGATGGGGCAGATGGCATAACGCGCATCGTCTACGAAGACAAGAGCCAGACCAAGCGTGAAGTGGCTACCCTCGATGACGGCCTAAAATTCCATGGCGACAGCGGCGATATCGTGACCCGCAAGCTCAATACCCAGCTGGATGTCCTGGGCGGCCAGACAGATACAACAAAACTGACGGATGGCAATATCGGCGTCGTTTCCACAAAAGCAGCGGACGAAAACTCCAATGGCAAACTGGAAATCCGTCTGGCCAAGGAACTGAAAGGCCTTACCAGTGTACAGGCTGGAGACACCACCATAGATGGCAACGGTCTGAAAATTGAAAAAGCCGGGAAAGACAGCAAGGGTGATATCATCATCAACAAGAACACCGTTTCCATTGCGGGGAACCAGATTACCAACATGGGCAGCGGCCTGGGTAACACTTACACGGCAGCTGGCGACAATAATGGCGCTAACATCGGCGATGTGAAACAGATTGCCGATGGACGCCGGACTACCGTAAAATCTACAGATGGTACGGTTAGCGTAGTGGATAAGAATGCAGATAAGCCCAATGCCACCAGCCATGACTATGACCTGTCTGTGGATACGTCGAAAGTGGCAAAAGCTGTGGACCTGAAATACAAGGGTGACAACAATACGGAAGGTAGCAACAAGCTCAGCGAAGCCGTCACTTTCAGCGGCACGGCCAATCAGATTGTGACCAAGGCGGAAAACGGCAAAGTCACCTTCGGACTGGCTGATGATGTGACCACCCAGACGATTACCGCAGTGGGTCAGGATGGAAAAGACGGCCAGATCGGCCTTACCGGCAAGGACGGGGCTGACGGCAAGGTAACTACCATCATCAAGACGGTGGGAGCCAAAGGGACCGACGGCAAAGACGGAATCCCCGGCGTGGATGGCCAGCCTGGTAAGGATGGCATCACCCGTCTGACCTATGATGAAACAGACGATAAGGGCGGTACGGAACACCATGTAGTGGCGACTCTCGATGACGGCCTGAAGTTTGTGGGCAACGACGGCAAGGTGGTTACCCGGAAGCTTAATGATACCCTGTCCATCAAGGGCGGTATTGATGATGCGGAAATGCTGGCTGATGCTCAACGCGTATCCAGCCGCAACCTGGGGGTCCGTCAGAACACGGCAAAAGACGGGTTGGAAATCGTCATGACCAATCGGCCAGATTTCGAAGCCATTACCGTAGGTCCTGACGGCGATGATCCGGCTCATAAGATTACCATCGGCCAGCAGGACAACAAAGAGGGCAACCCCAATCCGACCAAAGGCAACTACATCACGGGCCTGGATAACACCCAGTGGGATGCAGGCAACGTCGTGGCTGACCGGGCCGCAACGGAAGGCCAGCTGAGCCAGGCCATTACGGACATTTCCGGCAAGGACAAAGGCGGCTTCGGACTGGCCGATGAAAAAGGCGGCACCGTAAAGAAGAATCTGGGCGAAACCATTGCTGTCAAGGGCGATGGCAAGAACATCGAAACCACGGTGAAAGATGGTGCCCTGGAAGTATCACTGAAGAAGGATGTAGACCTGGGCCAAAATGGCAGCATCAAAGCCGGGAATACTACTATTAACAGTGATGGCGTGGAAACCAACAAGGTCAAAGTCGGTGACATCACCATTACGGATCAGGGCATCAACGGCGGAGCCAAGCAGATTACCAACATTGCAAGTGGAATCGACGGCAAACAGTATAAAGATGCCGGCGACAACAACGCGGCCAGCATCGGTGATGTGAAGAAAATCGCCGGAGAGGAAGCCGGTAAGGCGGCTGATGCGGTCAAGTCTAAGAGCGGCAAGAACATCACCGTGAAGGACGACCATACGGTCAACCTGAATGACAACATCACACTCGGTGATGAAATGGATGCATCCAAACAGGTTTCTATTGACGGTAATAACGCCAAAGTCACGGCCGGTGACGGGGCTAATAAAGTCACGGTGGACGGCTCTCAGGGCCGGGTAACCATCGGTACTGGTGACAAGACCATGACGATGGGTAAACAGGCCAATACGGCTGGCGACAGCAACCCGGCAGAAGGAAATTACCTGAATGGCCTGGACAATACCCAATGGGATGGAGAACACATCCAGAATGGCCGTGCCGCCACGGAAGACCAGCTGAAGACTGTCAGCGATAAGGTTAACAGAGGCCGCGTCTTCCAGGGCGATGATGGCCAGAACGTGACCGTCGGCATGGGTGATACCCTGAAGATTCAGGGCGGTGCCAAAAACGTAAGCAGTGACAATAATATCGGTATTGTCAAAGGTGCTGATGATACGCTGAATATCCGTCTGGCTAAAGACATCAAAGGACTGGACAGCGTGACCACAGGCAACACGACCATCAACAACAGTGGCCTGACCGTCAAAGGGGATGACAACCACAAGGACATCACCATCCATCATGATAACGTCAACATGGGCGGCAATACGATTAGCGGCGTCGCCGATGGCAAGGTCAGCAAGGATTCGACCGATGCCGTCAACGGCAGCCAGCTCTGGCAGCGCGACCAGGCCATCAACGGCCTCAGCGGTTCTGTCAATAAACTGGGCAACCGCATCAACCGCGTCGGTGCCGGTGCCGCTGCTTTGGCAGCCCTCCATCCGCTGGACTTCGACCCGGACGACAAGTGGGATTTCGCAGCCGGTTACGGTAATTACCGCGGTGCCAATGCGGCCGCTATCGGTGCTTACTACCGACCCAATGAAGACACCATGTTCAGCGTCGGCGGTTCCTTTGGCGGTGGGGAAAACATGGTCAACGCCGGTGTCAGCATTAAGCTTGGCCAGGGCAACCACGTTTCGACGTCCCGCGTCGCCATGGCTAAGGAAATGAAAGCTATGCGCCAGCATATGGCCGAACAGGATGCCCTCATTGCCAAACTGCAGAGCATGCACGGCATGGCTGTCGACTCGACTAAGAGCACACTCTTCCCGGATGTCGCTGAAAACCATTGGGCTTATCAGTATGTCACGACGCTGGCTAAGAAGGGTATCCTCGAAGGCTATCCCGATGGTGAATTCAAGGGCGACCGCATGATGACGCGTTATGAATTTGCGGCCATCGTCTATCGCATCGTCGAAAGCGGTGTGGGCAGCACGGATCCGGAACTGAGCAAACTGGTCAAAGAATTCTCGCCGGAACTCCAGTACATCCGCATCGACACCATCCAGAAAGACCGCAATGGCAAACCGACTATCGAACGAGTACGCGTCATTTCCGATGCGAAATAAAAGGGGGAATAGAATGGCTGCACAAATTGGCGTATCCTTTCGTATTAACAAGGAATTAAAAGAAGACTTTGAAGAGTTTTGTGATTCCGTAGGGCTGAGCATGTCCGCTGCAATCATCTTGTTCATCAAGGCGGCGGTTCGGGAACAACGGATTCCCTTTGAAGTCACTGCGTTAGATCAGACACATAAAAAATAGTAATCGTGTAAGAAGGGGCTGTCGCATGAAGGCTTACGCCATCATGCGAGGCCCCTTTTTGCGTGCCTCGGACTCAGATGCGGCTGCGCCGCAACAAACGCATGAAATAAACGCAGTTCGCAGGCGGCCGGTCGCAGGTCGCTACGGTCCTGCGGACCATAAAAAAATACACGGCCATTGGCCTTGTGCGTAGGGGACGCCCAGAGGGCGTCCCGTTGCGATATTCAATCATAGCATATTTGAGTATAATGGTGGGCTTTTACGAACTACGTGCTACGGCTTTTCTTCTGACTCAGATGCGGCGTTCCGCCGCGACAAACTCAAACTGACAACGACGCTTCGGGAAACCCTCAGCGCGTAGCGGGACGCCTTGGTCAGGACGTCCCCTACGAAATCGCATACAAGCGACGGAAATGAATACAGGCTGCAAAATAAATACACGGCCAGCGGTCCTGTGCGTAGGGGCCGACCTTTAACCTCTCAGACCGCCTTTGGCGGCCAGCTCCCCTAT
>OGEP01000627.1_pt1 | contig 49264 bp, 34 predicted proteins | sample 1570721 | NCBI WGS metagenome assembly OGEP01 (sample SAMEA2582131, study PRJEB24529) | metagenome | biome: Human gut stool | place: China | collected 2011 | reverse complement strand
TCGAACCCCTATCTAAAGTTTAGGAAACTTCTATTCTATCCGTTGAACTACAAGGGCAATCTTCTGCAAAAGTAAGTATTTTTTAGAATATCCCAATATTTTTCGAATAAAAACCCAAGCACTTTTACCGGAAAAAGACTGTGGCAGACTTGAGTGGAAATAAATCTTTTTTTATTTTGTTTTTTGAAGTAAGTTCGCCATTTTTGCATCTATTGATTTTGTGAACTTTAAAGAATATATTATGGCAGAAGAAATGATTGTCAAAGAACTGGAAGATGTAGTAGTTCGATTTTCGGGCGATTCCGGTGATGGCATGCAGTTAGCTGGAAACATGTTTTCAAATATTTCAGCTACCGAGGGAAATGATATCAGTACGTTCCCTGATTATCCGGCAGATATCCGTGCCCCGCAAGGTACGCTGACCGGTGTTTCGGGATTTCAGGTACATATAGGTTCAGGCAAGGTTTATACTCCGGGTGACAAGTGCGATGTGCTGATCGCGATGAATCCGGCCGCATTGAAAACCCAGTACAAGTATTGCAAGCCTCAGTCTGTGATTATCATTGATACGGATTCTTTTACCAAGCGCGACCTGGAAAAGGCGCAGTTCGTACTCGAAAATCCTTTTTCGGAACTGGGTATCAAGAATGAAGTGGTAGAAGCTGCCATTACTTCCATGTGCAAGGAGAGTCTGAAGGATAGTGGACTGGACAACAAGACTATCATGCGGACTAAAAATATGTTTGCCCTGGGACTGGTCTGCTGGTTGTTCCACCGGGATATTCAGGTAGGTGAGAAGTTGCTGAGAGAGAAATTCGCCAAAAAGCCGGAGATTGCAGAGGCCAATATCAAGGTGCTTTACGACGGCTATCATTTCGGTGAAAACACCCATGCTTCTGTTTCTACCAGCTATATGGTTCCCAACAAGAACCAGAAGCAGAAGGGACGTTATATGGATATCAACGGCAATAAGGCTACGGCTTACGGACTGATTGCTGCTGCTGAGAAGGCCGGTCTGGAACTTTATCTGGGTTCTTACCCCATTACTCCGGCTACGGATATCCTTCATGAACTGGCCAAGCACAAGTCGCTGGGCGTAAAGACCGTGCAGTGCGAGGATGAAATTGCCGGTTGTGCTTCGGCTGTCGGAGCTTCTTTTGCCGGGGCACTGGCCGTCACTACCACTTCCGGACCGGGTATCTGTCTGAAGAGTGAGGCCATCAACCTGGCAGTAATTACCGAATTGCCACTGGTGATTGTGGATGTACAGCGGGGTGGTCCTTCTACGGGACTTCCGACCAAATCGGAACAGACCGACCTGCTGCAGGTGTTGTACGGAAGAAACGGAGAGAGTCCGATGCCGGTTATTGCGGCTGCTTCACCGACCGATTGTTTCGATGCGGCATATATGGCCTGCAAGATTGCCCTGGAGCACATGACTCCGGTAGTGCTGCTGACCGATGCTTATATCGCAAACGGTTCTGCGGCATGGCATCTTCCGGACTTGAAGGAATATCCGGCTATCTGTCCTCCTTACGTGACACCGGATATGGCACAGACATGGACTCCGTTCCAGCGCAATCCGGAGAATCTGGTGCGTTATTGGGCGGTGCCGGGTACCGAAGGCTTCATGCACCGCATCGGCGGTTTGGAAAAGAGCGGAGAGACCGGTGCCATCTCTACAGAACCTGAGAACCATCACCGGATGACACAGTTGCGTGCAGAGAAGGTGGCCCGCATCGCCGATACCTTTCCCGAAGCAGAAGTCGAGGGAAATCCGGATGCCGATTTGCTGATTGTCGGTTTCGGCGGTACGTACGGACACTTGCATTCGGCCATGGATACCTTGAACCAGCAGGGCAAGAAGGCTGCACTGCTGCACCTGCGCTACATCAATCCGCTGCCGCGTAATGTGGCCGACCTGCTGCGCCGTTATCCGAAAGTGGTGGTGGCTGAGCAGAACATGGGTCAGCTGGCAGGCTATCTGCGCATGAAAGTAGAAGGAATCCATTTACATCAGTTTAATCAGGTAAAAGGTCAGCCGTTTGTGGTACAGGAACTGGTTGAGGCATTTACCAAAATATTGGAGGAATAAGTCATGAGTGAAACAAAATATACAGCAGCCGACTATAAGGCGGGTCAGCCCCGCTGGTGTCCGGGATGTGGAGACCACGCATTTTTGGGATCTTTTCATAAGGCATTGGCAGAACTGGGAGTCCCTCCACATCAGATTGCAGTGATTTCGGGTATCGGATGTTCTTCTCGTCTGCCTTATTACATGAATACGTATGGCATGCATACCATCCACGGACGTGCAGCAGCCATTGCGACCGGTGCCAAAGTGGCCAATCCGGATCTGACCATCTGGCAGATTTCGGGCGACGGTGACGGACTGGCCATTGGTGGAAACCACTTCATTCATGCTATCCGCAGAAACATTGACATTAATATCGTTCTGCTGAACAACCGGATTTACGGACTGACCAAGGGACAGTATTCTCCGACTTCGGCCCGTGGCTTTGTCAGCAAGTCGTCTCCATACGGTACGGTAGAAGATCCTTTCCGTCCGGCAGAATTGTGCTTCGGTGCCCGTGGCCGTTTCTTTGCCCGCTGTGTGGCTGTCGACGGTGGTCCTTCTGTCGAGGTACTGAAGGCGGCTGCCAAGCATAAGGGAACTTCCGTAGTGGAGGTGTTGCAGAACTGTGTGATCTTTAATGACGGTACCCACAATGCCGTGGCCAAGAAAGAAGACCGTGAGAAAAATGCCATTTATCTGGAACATGGCAAACCGATGCTTTTCGGTCCGAATCATGAGTTCGGTCTGATGCAGGAAGGCTTTGGCCTGAAAGTGGTCCGGCTCGGCGAAAACGGCATTACCGAAAAAGACATCCTGGTTCACGACGCTCATTGCGAAGACCATACCCTGCAGTTGAAACTGGCATTGATGGAAGGTCCCGACTTCCCGATTGCACTGGGAGTCATCCGCGACGTAGAGGCGCCTACGTACGAGGCTGCCGTCGAAGCACAGATTGCCGAGGTTTCTGCCAAGAAGAACTATCATTCGTTCGAAGAACTGCTCGAAACCAATGATACCTGGGAAATCAAATAACCGGTAAGGTTGAGATTATTTATCGGAAAGAAGGAGGTGAACCCACTGGGAATTCATCTCCTTCTTTTGTATAAGTATCCGTATATTTAACAGATAATCGAGGTTTAAAAGGAGATATTTCCAGCAAGTAGCCTTCCGGATTTGTATAATTCGTAAAAATTTCTTATTTTCGCTTATTATAGCTTTAAAACAAAAGGTGTTTATGAAGAAAATTTTATCAGTTTTGTTGTGCGTGGCTGCATTATGGATGGCATTGCCGGCACAGTCTCAGGTCCGTGTGGGCTTGAAGGGAGGTTTGAATGTTTCTACCGTGACTTTCTCTGAAGATATTTTTGATGGAGATAACCGTACCGGCTTCTTTATCGGTCCGATGGCTGAATTTTCCATTCCTTTGCTGGGACTGGGAGTCGACGTAGCTGCGTTGTACAGCCAGACTGATGCGCGCGCCAGTGTATCTTACGAAGGCGAGACTGCTTCTACCAGTAACACACTGAAGTCGGTGGAAATTCCCGTGAACCTGAAATGGAACTTCGGACTGGGAAGTACTGCCGGAGTTTATGTGGCAGCCGGACCTCAGTTCGGATTTAATATCGGAAGCGGTCATTTTGCAGAGGCTTTCGATATGGAGACCTGCTATACTACCTTCAACGTAGGTGCCGGTGTCAAGTTGTTCCGTCATGTACAGGTGGGTCTGAACTACAACTTCGGTATCAGCAAGATGGCCAAGACGGTATCCGAAGATTATGAAGGTCCTGAAATCAATATGAAGAAGAATACCTGGCAGGTATCTCTGGCATACATGTTCTGATATCCGGCAGGATAAGGAATAAAGAAAACCGCGACAGACTTCCGATAGTCTGCCGCGGTTTTTTTATGAGTCATGCTTGAGGTCAGTCGCAGGGATAACATACTCCCCATTCTTTTCTCAATGCATCCATCTGCCGCATGATCCGGAGGGTTTCCTGATGAGGCATGTAGGGCGACTCCAGCCATCCGTGAGACAGGGCTTCCATGCAGGCTCTTACCTGGTATTCGAAGCCGGTGATTTTCGGAGGGGCCTGATATACGGCCGTGGTCTGGTACTGGCTGTCTACGATGCGGAGGGTCTCCGGACAGTTGATGTTGTCTACTATCAGGTGGCCTTTGTCTCCGGCAACGATTCCCATGCGGTCGCTCTTGGCATAGATGCTCGACTGCAGCGATGCCATTCTGCCGTCTTTGTACAGCAGCGTGATGCTTTCCTGGGCATCCACACCGGTCGGTGTTTTCTGGCACACCGAGTGTACGGACTCGATTTCGGTACCGAAGGCCATGGCTGCAAAATTCAGGGTATAGATTCCGATATCCAGCAAGGCTCCTCCTGCCAGTTCGGGGCGGATAATCCGTTCCTTATCGGCAATCGGATAGCTCAGGTTGGCGGTCAGGGTATGAGGGGTACCGATGGCTCCCTGGGCAAGGAGTTCCTGCATTTTCAGAGATAGGGGCAGGTAGCGTGTCCAGATGGCCTCTGTGATGAAGACCTGCTTGTCTTTGGCCAGACGGAGAAGGGCTTCGGCCTGCCGGGCGTTGGCTGTAAAGGCTTTTTCGCAGAGAACGGGTTTCCCTTTTTCGATGCACATCCGCGCCTGTTCGTAATGCAGTGAGTGCGGAGTGGCAATGTATATCAGGTCGACTGCCGGGTCATCGGCCAGTTGCTCATAAGACCCGTAGGCTTTCTCTGCCTTCCATTTACGGGCGAAGGCGGCTGCTTTTTCCTGACTGCGTGAGGCTACTGCATAACAGCAGGCGTCTTCCATCTGTCCCAGGGTGTCTGCCATCTTTTCTGCAATGTGGCCGCAGCCGATAATACCGATATTAAACTGTTTCATGTGTATGGGTTTAGTGTGAATAATTTCTGCAAAGCTATAAAAGTTTATGGTCTGCATCTTCCTGTCGGGTGGTTTTTATTTTCAGCAGCGACTGTGACAGGCGACTGTCTGGGTACTTTTTCAAAAAAACGGGACTTACTTTTCTAAAAGAAAAATAAATTCATGGACCGGAAGTCTGCCTTTTTGTACCTTTGCAGTATGAAAACATATGTGGATGTCATAGTGCCTTTGCCCGTTGCGGGATTGTTTACCTATTCATTGCCCGATGAATGGGTCAGCCGGGTTTGTGAAGGATGCCGGGTAGTCGTGTCTTTCGGTCCCAGAAGGTATTATACTGCAATTGTAGTGTCCATTCATCATACGCCTTCGGGGGAGTACGAAATCAAGGATATCTCGGAGGTGCTCGACCGGGAGCCGATGCTGCTGTCACGGCAGTACCGGTTTTGGAAATGGTTGTCCGAGTATTACCTGTGCCCGCTGGGCGATGTCTACAAGGCTGCAGTGCCTTCGGGTATGAAACTGGAGAGCGAGACGCAGGTGGTTATTAATCCGGATTTTGAGGCCGACGGACCTTTGCCACCCAAGGAACAGCAGGTACTCGACTTGTTGTCTGCCGATGCGGAGCAGTGCATTACGCAGCTGGAGAAGGGAAGTGGCATCCGGAACATTCTTCCGGTGGTGAAATCGCTGCTGGAGAAGGAGGCTATCTTTGTGCGCGAGGAACTGAAGCGCAACTACAAGCCCCGGACGGAGGAAAGGGTACGTCTGGCTCCTGCGTTCCGGAACGAGAAGGTACTGCATATTCAGATGGATCTGTTGAAAAGGAGCCTGCGCCAGCAGCAGGTGCTGATGAAGTACCTGGAGATGGCAGGGTGGGGGGCACCCGATGCCGCATTGAGGGAAGTCTCCCGGAAGGAGTTGCAGGAGGCTTCAGGGGCTACGTCGGCCATTGTGAAGCAACTGGTCGGAAAAGGGGTGTTCGAACTCTACCGGCAGGAGGTGGGCCGCCTGCAGGAAGGTGGTATGGAGACCTGTCCGCCTTATCCGCTGAGTGAGGCTCAGCAGACGGCTTTTCAGCAAATCATGAATTCGTTTCATCAGAAGAATGTGTGTCTGCTTCATGGGGTGACAGCCAGCGGCAAGACTGAAATCTATATACATCTTATCCTTCAGGCCATACAGGCAGGTAAACAGGTGCTGTATCTGTTGCCGGAAATTGCCCTTACCACTCAGATTACGGAACGTCTGAGGAGGGTGTTCGGCAACCGTCTGGGGGTATATCATTCCAAGTTCCCGGATGCGGAACGGGTGGAGATCTGGAAGAAGCAGCTCTCGGAGAACGATTATGACGTGATTCTGGGAGTACGGTCGTCGGTCTTCCTGCCTTTCCGGCGACTGGGACTGGTGATTGTGGACGAGGAGCACGAGACTACGTACAAGCAGCAGGATCCGGCTCCCCGGTATCATGCGCGGAATGCGGCCATCGTCCTGGCTTCCATGTATGGGGCGAAGACGTTGCTGGGTACGGCTACTCCCAGCATAGAGACGTATTATCAGGCGCTGCACGGCAAGTATGCCTGGGTGGAGTTGAAAGAGCGGCACCGGAATCTGCAGTTGCCGCACATCGAACTGGTGGACACAAAGGAACTGGCACGCAAGAAACGGATGACGGCTCAGTTTTCTCCGGTCTTGCTGGGTAAGATACGTGAGGCGCTGGAGAACCGGGAGCAGGTGATTCTGTTCCAGAACCGGAGGGGCTTTGCTCCGATGATTGAATGTCATACGTGCGGATGGGTGCCTAAGTGCAAGCATTGTGACGTGAGTCTGACTTATCATAAGGGGTTGAACCAGCTGACGTGTCATTATTGCGGGGCGACGTATCAGGTGCCGAAGTCGTGTCCGGCCTGCGGGGGAGTGGAACTGAGAAACCGGGGGTTCGGAACGGAAAAGATAGAGGATGACATCCGGCAGATTTTCCCGGAGGCACGGGTGGCGCGGATGGACCTGGATACGACGCGTACGCGGACTGCCTACGAGCGGATTATCGCTGACTTCCAGGCGCAGAAGACCGATATCCTGATCGGTACGCAGATGGTATCGAAGGGACTGGACTTTGAGCATGTGAGTGTGGTGGGTATCCTGAATGCCGACTCGATGCTGAATTATCCGGATTTCCGTTCGTACGAAAGGGCTTTCCAGCTGATGGCTCAGGTGGCCGGACGTGCGGGCAGAAAGAACAAGCAGGGATGGGTGGTCTTGCAGACAAAGTCTCCCGAACTGCCGGTAATCCATCAGGTGCTGGTCAATGATTACGAGGGGATGTACCGGGAGCAGCTGGAAGAGCGGGCGCTTTTCAAGTATCCTCCTTTTTACCGCCTGATTTATGTGTACCTGAAGCACCGTAAGGAGGAAGTCCTGACGGAGGCTGCCGACTGGGTGTCCGAAGCGCTGCGGAAGGGATTGGGAGAGCGGATACTGGGACCCGACCGGCCGCCGGTGGCGCGTATACAGACCTGGTTCATCCGTAAGATCATGATCAAGGTGGAACCGCAGGTTTCCCTGGGTAAGGTGCGTACGTTTTTGCTGCAGGTGCAGCAGGCCGTACTCGAGGAGGAGCGTTTCCGCAGCCTGCAGATTTATTACGATGTCGACCCGATGTAATCCGGTGAACGGGACGGGGCCGGCGATTGGAGAAATTAATTAAACTGGAACAAGATATGAAAATAGAATTAGATGTACATACGCATACCCTTGCCAGCGGACATGCTTTCAGTACGCTGCAGGAGATGGTTCAGGCGGCGGCTGAGAAGGGACTGAAGTTGCTGGGGATTACGGAGCATTCGCCGGGAATACCGGGAACGTGTGATTCGATTTATTTCCGCAACTTGCACGTGGTTCCCCGCCGGATGTACGGGGTAGACCTGCTGCTGGGGGCTGAAATCAATATCCTGAATACGCAGGGCGACCTGGATATGGAGGAGTGGATGATGAAGTACCTCGACCTGAAGATTGCGGGAATCCATTCGTTGTGCTATGAGGGCGGTACGGTGGAGGAGAATACGGAGGGAATGATCCGGGCAATCTCGAATCCGCATGTACACATCATCAGTCACCCGGGCGACGGAACGGCTCCGCTGCTTTTCGAACCGATTGTTCAGGCTGCGAAAGCCCATCATACGCTGTTGGAAATCAACAATTCGTCGTTGAAGCCTTGTCGCCACAAAGCGGAGGCCCGCGGAAACAACCTGGAGATTCTCCGTCTGTGCCGGAAGTATGAGGTGCCGGTAATCCTGGGCAGTGATGCACACATCTCTTTCGATATCGCTACTTATGAGTATGTGCTGCCGATGTTGGCGGAAGCCGGCTATCCGGAAGAATGGGTGATGAATACGAGTGTGGAAAAATTTAAGCAATATTTGAATATTCAGTAAGGAAGATGAAACGGATATTATTTGTTTGCCTGGGGAACATCTGTCGTTCTTCTTCGGCAGAGGAAATCATGCGGACCCTGATTCGGAAAGCGGGACGGGAAGCAGAATTCGAGGTCGACTCGGCAGGTATCAGCAGCTATCACCGGGGTGAACTGGCGGACGAACGGATGAGGGCGCATGCCTCCAGACGGGGATATCACATTACGCACCGTTCCCGCCCGGTGTGTACGGATGATTTTTATGAGTTCGACCTGATATTGGGCATGGACGACCGGAACATTGAGGCTTTGCGAGAGAAGGCACCGGACGTGGAGTGTGAGAAGAAAATCGGGCGGATGACGGATTACTGCCGGGTGAAGGTGGTGGACTATGTGCCCGACCCGTATTACGGCGGGGCGCAGGGATTTGAGAATGTGCTGGATATACTGGAAGATGCCTGTGAGGGACTGTTACAATCTTTAACAGAAAAAGAATGAGGTGAAGTCTTGACTTCGCCTTTTTGCGATTGTATATTTGCGAAGAAGCGGAAGGGGACCCGCGCACGATGGTTGTACAGCCTCCGTACGCGGGTCTTATAGTCTCCGTACGTGGGCCGGCCGACTTGCCTGCGGGGGTGGAAGATGGTTAACCTGTTAAATCTCAAATATATGAAAGCACAGTATGATTTTCTTACGGTTCCTTCTACAAAGAAGGGGAGCCGTGCGGTGATTTATCCCAAACTGGTCTCGGGCGGTACGGTTTCCTTTATGGAACTGGCAGAGCAGATAGACCGTGCCTCAGGGTTTCAGAAAGGTACGGTGATAGGAGTGGTGGAGGAAATAGAGCGCTGGGCGCAGCATTATCTGCAGCATGGCCGCCGGGTCCGTATCGGCAACCTGGGTACATTGTCGGTAGGGCTCAAGGCCCTTCGTCCGGTGGAGGATGAGGCTGCCATCCATGCGCAGTCTGTATGCTTCGGGAAGGTCCGTTTTACGGTATCCCGAAAATTCCGCTGTCACGGAACGCTGGAGCGTGCCGGGGCTTCCCGCAAATTCAGGGAGAGTTCACGCCGGCTGACGGAGGAGGCGCGTTACGGCCTTCTGATGGACTACCTGACCTCGCATGCCTTTATTACCCGTACCCGCTACACCGAACTGACGGGTCTCTTGCGTACGCTGGCTCTGAAAGAACTGAACCGGTGGCTGGAAGAGGGTAAAATCGGTTCGGAGGGGAGAGGCTCCCATAAAGTCTATGTGAGAAAGCCGGAGACCGGTGATAGGGAAGTATAAAGAGGTATAAAAAAGATGGCATGTGCAAGTGATAGGATTTATCACTTCACATGCCATCTTTACGTTATGCAGGATATTCCGGAAGGAATGGGGATAAGGCCCCCCGCATTCCGGACATTATTTCTTCAGTTTTACGGCCTGTTTCAGCACTTTCTTAGCCTGGTTGATGGCTTCGTTCTGCTTCTTTTCCGGTTTTTCTCCGGCTTTTTCCATGACACGCTGCAACTGCTTGTTCAGTTGGTCGGTCCGGGCTGCCAGTTCCTCTGCAGGCACTTCGGTGCGTGCTTTCTTCAAGGCATCCATCCATCCCTTCATGGCTTGAGTCTTCAGGGTCAGGGTAGCTGTCTCTGCTGCCAGTTCTGCCTTCGCTTCATCGGCAGGAGCTGCGAATGCGTGAGTATATCCTTTCACTTCGTTCCAGTGGCCGCGTGTGAAATCAGGGAAAGCTACGGCTGCGCAACCGTTGTCCATGGAGATGGCTCCCAGTTCGGCGAGTGCACACCATTCAGCCAGGTCATATACGTCCATGTCCAATGGCAGTCCGTTCTGCAGACAGTATACCAGACGGCTGTCCATGATGAAGTCCATACCTCCGTGACCACCTACTTCTTTTGCCATCTCTCCGTATTTCTTCAGGATAGGGTGCTGGTATTTTTCTACCAGTGCATCCATTTCCTTTTTAGGAAGGAAGGAATGGGTGCTCAGGTTATCTACCTGAGGCTGTACGCCCGAAGCCTTCATCTGGGCAGCGTCAACGGCATAACCTTCTACCGGATATTTGTTGGCGAAACCTTTGGTTCCTGTCAGCTGGTAGAGGCGGTTGTACGGCTGCGGACTCATTACGTTATGCTGTATTTCGATGACCTTTCCGTTTTCGGTACGGATCAGGGTAGTGGTGTGGTCTCCGTTGCGGAACTCTTCACACTTTTCTCCCGTAGCTCTTTCTACCAGTGCCTTGCCGTGAACCGATTTCGTATCCATGGCTACCAGGGTCTTCATGCGGTCGCCACGGTGAATATCCAATGCCTGTGCCACCGGGCCCAAGCCGTGTGTGGCATATACGTCACCGCGGTTTTCCTTGTTGTAGCGCAGACGCCATCCCAATTTATCTTCTTTTCCGTTCTTCCAGTAATAATTCCAGAAGTCGTCGAGGTTATGGATATAGGCTCCCTGGGCACGGATTACCTCACCGAATACTCCCTGCTGTGCCATGTTGAGGGTATTCATTTCAAACCAGTCGTAGCAGCAGTTTTCGAGGATGAAGCAATGCTTGCGGTTCTTCTCCGACAAGTCGATGAGTTTCCAGCACTGTTCCAGGTTCATGGCCGAAGGAACTTCGATGGCCACGTGCTTGCCGTGCTGCATGGCATATTCGGCAATGGGGAAATGATGATCCCAGTCGGCGGCAATGTACACCAGGTCGATGTCGGTACGCTCACACAGCTCCTTATAGCCTTCTGCACCCGAATAAACGGCTGCTTCTGGCAGACAAGCCTTTCTTAAATACTTCTGGCAGGCCTCTGCACGTTCCTTTTCATGGTCGCACAACGCTACGATTGCCGTACCCGGAATGTATGTAAAGCGTTCTACGGCTCCCGGACCGCGCATACCGAGTCCTACGAAACCGACCCGTACCACTTCCATTTTCGGTGCAGTCAGTCCGATTACGGGTTCCTGTCCGGCTTCACGTTCGGGGGTCTGGATGACAATGGTTCCTTTGTTCCATTCCCATTTAGTTGACGATGAAAGACTTTGGGCTGAGAGGTGCATTGCCGGAGATCCTGCCAGCATGAGCAGTGTACAGGCACCCCAAAGCGTTTGATTAATGATTTTCATGGTTAGATAATATTTTGTAGTTAAAATAGTTAATCTTAGGTTAGATTTGTGATACAAAGTTATAAGAAAAAATACAGGAATCTTTCAATTAACTATTTTTCAATGTTTTTTATAATTTAATTGCTCCCAGATTTGACAAAACGATGCGAAATGTCAACTCTGGGAGCAATTGACCGGGGGGATACTGCCTCTTTGCAGCCCCCACGGAAAAGAGAAGGTTACTTTTTCAGTTCCGGATAACTGATGCGTGTATGGTACATGGTTTTCAGTTTTTCCTTGAAGACGGCCTTGACCGTGGCGATGTCCTTGAAGGTAATCGGGCATTCCTTGAAGTATCCTTCCTGTACCTGACTGTCGATGATTTTCTCCACCAGGTTGGAAATGCTTTCTTCCGTATATTCCGGCAGACTTCTGGAAGCCGCTTCCACCGAGTCGGCCATCATCAGGATGGCCTGTTCCTTGGTAAACGGATTCGGTCCCGGATACTGGAACGGTTCCTTGTCGACTACCTCATCAGGGTGTTCGTTCTGATACGAGATGTAGAAATATTTGGTCAGTCCCGCACCGTGATGCGTACAGATGAAGTCCTTGATGACCTGTGGCAGGTCGTATTTGTCGGCCAGTTTCATTCCGTCGGTAATGTGACTGATGATGACCTGTGCGCTCTGCTTGTAGCTCAACTGGCTGTGCGGATTGAATCCCGACTGGTTCTCGGTAAAGAATGCAGGGTTCAGCATCTTGCCGATGTCATGGTACATGGCACCTGTACGGACCAGCTGACTGTTCGCCCCGATGCGGTTGGCTGCTGCGGCTGTCAGGTTGGCCAGCTGCAGGGAGTGCTGGAAGGTACCCGGAGCCACTTCCGACATCTCGCGCATCAGTTTGTTGTTGATGTTCGACAGCTCTACCAGCGTTACGTTCGAAGTAAATCCGAAGGTCTTCTCCAGGATAAAGAGAAGCGGATACGTAAACAGCAGCAGGATGCCGTTGATGATGAAGTTGATGTATACGGTAGTACTCAGCTGTGCGATTTCGCTGACGTGAATCAGGTCGAGTGCCAGGTACAGGATGGAATATACACAGACCACAATCAAGGCACTCCGCAGCAGTTGGGAGCGCTGTGAAAGTTCACGGAGACTGTAGATACCGGCCATGCCCGCTACCGTCTGCAGCAGGATGAACTCGTGCGGCGTGCGGAGCGATATGGAACACAGCAGGATGGAAATGATGTGCGCCATGAAAGCCGTGCGCGAATCCAGGAAAATGCGGATGATGATGGGCAGCATGGCAAAAGGAACGATATAGACGCTCATGATGGCATGCTCTACCATGATGAATGAAAGGATGGGGAAGAAGATGATGATGCAGAACAACAGTCCCAGGCTTCCTTTCTTCAGGTAATAATCCCGGCGGAACAGTTCCAGGTAAATCAAGAAGCAGCTGATGAGGATGGACACGAAGAGGATCTGTCCCAGCAGGGTCAGTCGCTTTTCAGTCGCCGTCTCGTTTCTTTTGTCCCATTCTTTTTCCAGCGACTTCAGGATATTATAGGTCTCCTGGTCGATGATCTCCCCCCGGTCGATGATTTTCTGTCCGTTCATTACAAAACCGTTGGCCCATGAGATGCTGGACAGCAGGTCCTGTCTGGCGCTTTCCGACCGCTCCTTGTCGTACACCAGGTTCGGTGTCAGGTAATTGTCGAGGTTGCACCGCTGCATCAGGTTCTTCCGGTAGTGGACCGTATCCGAATTGATCAGTTCCTCATAGGCCCGCTTGATGCTGTAGAGCTCGCCGATTTCCTGCAGGCTGGAGGTATTCTTGGAAACAATCTGTATGCTTCTCAGGCTGTCCATGTTCAGTTGCATCAGGTCTTCCGGAGAGATGATGCCTTTCTCGTAGATGTTTTTCAGTATCCGCTCGATGTGATGTGCATAACTGGCTTCGGGAATGATTTTCTTGAGTTCACTGTTGTAGTCCGACTTGAAGCGGGCAATGGCCTTGCTGCCGCTGTCGTTCAGTGAAAAATAAGGGTGGTATTCCGCCATGATGCTGTCCTGCTCTTTCTGCACCTGGGCATCGTCTTTGTAGATGGGAAAATCGAAAGACGCCTGCAGCAGACCGTACTTCCAGGGCTTGTTGATATCGAACTGATAATTGAAAGCCCCCTTCTTGGGCAGGAAATAAACAATGATGGTTACCGTCGCCAGGAAAATGGCACATTTGTAAAGCAAGTCTTTATAGGAAAATTGATTATTCGTCTGGAAACTTTTCATGATGTAAGATATTTTGGGCGCAAAATAAGAAAAAAACGGGAAATTTAGCTTATTTTTGCAGCGTATTTTTAGATGAAAATCATTATGGCAGAAAGAAAAGTAAGAGTTCGTTTTGCACCCAGTCCGACCGGTGCATTACATATAGGCGGTGTCCGTACTGCTTTATATAACTATCTGTTCGCCCGTCAGCATGGGGGAGACCTGATTTTCCGTATCGAAGACACGGATTCCAACCGTTTTGTTCCGGGTGCGGAAGAATACATTATCGAGTCGTTCAAGTGGCTGGGCATTCATTTTGATGAAGGAGTGAGCTTCGGTGGAAACTATGGTCCTTACCGTCAGTCTGAACGCCGTGACATCTACAAGAAATATGTGAAGGTGCTGCTGGACAACGGAAAGGCTTATATCGCTTTTGATATGCCGGAAGAACTCGAGGCGAAACGCAAGGAAGTGCCTAACTTCCAGTACGACGCTTCTACCCGTACTTCGATGAGAAACTCATTGGTGATGCCGGAAGAAGAAGTGAAGCAGCTGATTGCCGAAGGCAAGCAGTATGTGGTACGTTTTAAGATTGAACCGAATGAGGATGTACATGTACACGACCTGATCCGTGGAGAAGTGGTGATCAACTCTTCTATCCTGGATGACAAGGTATTGTATAAATCAGCAGATGAACTTCCTACTTATCATCTGGCCAATATCGTAGATGACCACCTGATGGAGGTTTCTCACGTAATCCGTGGCGAGGAATGGCTTCCTTCTGCTCCGCTGCACGTACTGTTGTACCGTGCTTTCGGATGGGAAGATTCAATGCCTGAATTCGCTCACCTGCCTTTGCTGTTGAAACCGGACGGAAACGGAAAACTCAGCAAGCGCGACGGAGACCGTCTTGGTTTCCCGGTATTCCCGCTGGAATGGCACGATCCGAAAACGGGTGAGGTATCATCGGGATATCGTGAATCAGGTTATCTGCCCGAAGCGGTCATCAACTTCCTGGCCCTGCTGGGATGGAATCCGGGAAATGACCAGGAAATCATGTCGATGGATGAACTGATCAGACTGTTCGACCTGCACCGTTGCAGCAAGGCCGGAGCCAAATTCGATTATGAAAAGGGAAAATGGTTCAACCATGAATATATCCTGATGAAGAGCGACGAGGAAATTGCTGCTCTCTTCATGCCGATCCTGAAAGAACACGGTATCGAAGCACCGATGGAAACGGTAGTTACGGTAGTGGGACTGATGAAGGGTCGTGTAAGTTTCGTGAAGGAACTGTGGGAAACCTGCAAGTTCTTCTTCGTAGCTCCTACAGAATACGATGAAAAGACCGTGAAGAAACGCTGGAAAGAAGATTCGGCAGCACGCATGCTCGAACTGGCAGACGTACTGGAATCTTTGGATGATTTCTCACTGGCTCATCAGGAAGAGGTGGTAATGAAGTGGATCGAAGAGAAGGGTTATCACCTGGGTAATATTATGAATGCTTTCCGACTGACTCTGGTAGGAGAGGGTAAAGGCCCTCATATGTTTGATATATCTGCGGTTCTGGGTAAAGAAGAGACGCTTGCCCGTATACGTCGCGCCGTAGAAGTACTCAAATAATAGATTTCAGGGAAATGATTTATAATCTTTTTATATATCTTTATGTAAGTGCAGTCCGTATGGCTGCACTTTTCAGTGAAAAGGTATCGAAAATGGTGGCCGGACAGAAGAAGACTTTTTCTGTCCTGGAACAACATATAGACCCGAAGGCGAAATACATCTGGTTTCATGCGGCCTCACTGGGAGAATTCGAACAGGGACGTCCGCTGATTGAAGAGATTCGCCGCAGGTTCCCGGGGTACAAGATTCTTCAGACGTTTTTCTCTCCTTCCGGATACGAGGTGCGCAAGGATTACAAGGGGGCGGACGTGGTTTGCTATTTGCCTCTGGATACTCCCGGCAATGCCCGCAGATTCGTAGAGAAGGCACATCCCTGCATGGCTTTCTTCATCAAGTATGAGTTCTGGAAAAACTATCTGACGGAACTGCACGAGAGACAGATTCCCGTATACAGTGTATCGTCCATCTTCCGTCCGGAACAGATTTTCTTCAAATGGTACGGCGGGGGATACCGGGAGGTATTGAAATGCTTTACCCATCTGTTTGTCCAGAACCAGGAGTCGGTGGATTTGCTCAAGACCATCGGGGTGACGGAAACGTCCATTAGTGGTGATACCCGTTTCGACCGGGTACTGGATATTTGCAGCCAGGCAAAGGTGCTTTCGCTGGTGGAACGCTTCAAGGGCGACCGGCTGACAATGGTGGCTGGCAGCTCGTGGGCACCCGATGAAGATATCTTTATCCCTTATTTTAATGCACATCCTGAGGTGAAGCTGGTCATTGCGCCTCACGTGATCGATGAGTCGCATCTGAAGGAGATTACCGGTAAGGTAAAAGGAAAGGTGGTCCGTTATTCTCAGGCTACGGAAGAGAATGTGGCGGAAGCCGACTGTCTGATTATCGACTGCTTTGGCCTGCTTTCTTCCATTTACCGTTATGGAGAGATTGCCTATATCGGCGGGGGCTTTGGAGTAAGCATCCATAATACACTGGAAGCGGCGGTGTACGGTATACCTGTCATCTTCGGACCGAACAACAAGAAGTTCATGGAGGCCCAGGGACTGAAACAGTGTAAGGGAGGTTTCGAAATACAGGGTGCTTCCGACTTCAATGAACTTATGGACCGGTTCAGGGAAGACCGTCAGTTCTTGCAGCTTTCGGGTGAGAATGCCGGAAATTATGTAAAGAAAAATGCAGGTGCCTTGGAGAAAATCCTTGGAACCATCCGTTTATAGTTAAAGACGACAGAAGTGAAATAAATAAAGGTATGAGGCCATCTCAAATGTGAGATGGCCTTTTTTCTGACTGCCAGAAATGTTCTCTCTCTGCTCTGTTTGGACGTACTGGAGTCACCATATCTTCCAGGAAGTGACATAAAAGTCTTCTAAGGCTTTACAGACGACTTTTTTCACTTTGGCCGGCACCGGTTCCTTTATATTTACTCTTAGTTGCATTGAATTTATACGAAAACTGAATACCGACACGTTGCCAGTCACGATAGATACGATTCCCATTATAGGAATCGATTCCGTATACATTAAAATGATAATAACCGGTACGAAGAATATCATTGGCTGTCAGCGACAGGGTCAGTGCATCTTCTTTCAGGAAAGACTTGCTGACTCGGGCATTGATCCTTCCTTCAACTCGAAGTACCACAAACCCCATCCGGGCAGCGGTATGCAGGTTAGCCTGTAAGTTCAGAAACCATCCGTGTGGCAGATTAAAACTGTTGTCCCATCCGAAATCGAACAAAGGTTGATTCCGGTATACATTAATTCCTAAATTACGACCGTCTGGAGCAGAAAGCGAAGCCGATACACTGAACTGCGGCTGCCACATGCCCATTTGGGGAGATGCTGTAAGATTGAAAGAGAAAGCATTGTATGCAGGTAAGTTAGCGGCACTAAAAAGCAATACTCCCGGATGTGTTTCTTCGTTGTAGGGCATGGTAATATTTGCAAGCGAGTTTTTGGGGCGGATGTATTGGATGCTGGCAAACAGCCATTTATAGGAGGTGTTGAGAGACAAAATATTGGTTTGACTCGGTTCCAGTCTTGGGTTTCCGGTCGTATACGAATACTGTGTCCGATAACTGATCGCATTGGTCAGCCAGTTGTAGGAAGGATTATTCTTCATCATCCGATACGTAAGTGCCAGGTTAAAATTACGGTGCGACCAGTTGACGGATACCGTAGGAACGAGTTCATCATAAACCGGGCTCTGCTCATCCATACGGATACCTTGGTCATAATAATCGGTTTTCCTATGCTCATATCGAAATCCGGCATTGGCTTTCCACTTACCCGAACTGATGGAATATCCTGCGAAAAGAGCAAATGTTTTCTGCCGGATAAGGTTGTCCGCATCCTCTGAAAACCCACTCTGTGTAAAAAGGGCCTTCCGCTCTGTCAGTGTACCTTCCGTCCCGAAGGATAATTGTCCTTTTCCCAATGATACACCCACCTGCAATTTTGCCGCATAAAGTTTGCTTCGTGAATCAGAATTACTGTGGATATCTTCTTGGCTTCCGTCTTTGGCATATTGACGGTTATCAGACTGATTCTTCAGATAATCTGCATTGAAATCAACCGTCCACCGGCCCAACTCACCTACATAATAAGCATTCACAGCATGGTTCAGCCCGTTTTTGAACTGGGAAAACTGTTCAAAATCCGAATGATCTATTTCGGTTCCATTGCAGAAAGCGGTTGTTTCGCCCCACGATTCTTGACGCCCTCTGCCCAATGTACTTTCCGGCGTATATCTCATGCCGAAAGAATGATGTTCGTTCACCTCGTAGTTAAATCCGGTTTCGGCTGATAATCTCTTTGATCTGGATGTCTGTATATCATTGGCAATTGTTTCCCACTGATTTTTCCCGCTTGTCTGTATGACTGCATTCGTCTGTCCATACGAGTTGTCTTCACTGACATATCCTTTTACAAAAATATCCAGTCCTCCGGTCCGGTAGTTCAGGGAAACCTGCTGGTTGGCGTTAGCCCAATGTCCTTGGTCATATGCCAGGTTAACATTGCCACTCCATCCTTGTCCTCTTTGTTTGAGGGTACGAATACGAATGACGGCAGGTACATCGGCTGCATATTCCGGACCGGGTGTAGTAATCACTTCAGCTGAAAGAATTTCCGTAGCGCGAAGTCTGTCAAGTTCTCCCATGTCATGTACTTTCCGGTTGTTGATATAAATTTCCGGACTTCCGCTACCTAATACAGACAAACTTCCATCTTTAGTTGTTACGAACGGAAGATGCTTCAACATTTCATTAGCAGTTCCCATCTGTGCAAGCGATGTGCCGGCCACATTGGCTTTCAAACCATTAGCTTGAGATTCTATCAGCGGACGATGAGCCGTAACAGTTACTTCCTTCAGAGTTTGAGTATCAGGAAGGAGTTGTATCAGATTCGTAGGTTCTACCGTTTGTGAAGCGGTAGTATAACCGATGTAGGAGACTTTAAGCAGATAAGGAACTTTCGCCTCACCCGTCATCAGAAAGGTACCATCCTCTTTAGTCACACATCCGTTTACAAATACAGAATCACTGGTAAGTAACAATACGTTGCAATAGGGCATGGGTTGCTGGTTTTCATCTACCACCATGCCTCGGATAGCAACCGGTGTCTTTTGTGCACTTTTCGGCAGAATAATGATATACTCATCTCCTTTTTGCACATAGGTAAGTGGCTTGTTTCCCAGTATTTTTTCTATCGCTTGTGTAATCGTATTTTCGTGAATGGAGGCCGTTACCCGATACGATTGTACATCGCTGTATGTAAAAAGAATTCGATAGCCGGACACCTGTTCCAGTTTCTTTAAAGCAGTCGGTAACGTTTCACCCTTCAATTCAATGTTGATACTGTCTTTTGTCTGTGCCGACAGTACACAGGTAAGACTCATAAAAGCCAGCAAAAGATAAATAATTTTTGTTTTCATAATTCCTATTAATTAATATTCTTCTGCAAGCAATACGGAGTCCTCTGAAAATCGGGTACCACAAAAAACAATTTTTTCAAAAAAAATTAGATACCGACCACCACTTTTCCTTTTTTTATGCTTGCCTTTACCCGTTGCATACTGTTCAGCAACTCCAGAATATCCTGCAAGGAATCACTGCGTTCGGCCTGAAAGTGCAAACGCTCCTGCATGATGTCTTTGTGGGTAAAAATAATGTCTACATTATACCAGCGGCCCAATTCACGCATAATTTCAATGAGCTCTACATTATCGAAATAAAACTGTCCGTCAGTCCATGCCCGATAGCCGGTACTATTCTCTACCGATGTTTTATGCAGTTGGCCATCTGTATGTTCGCCCGGTTTCAACTGCAATTCGTTATTATGTCTGTCACTTACCTTCACACTCCCTTTCAGTAATGTAACCTGTGTGTCGTTCCCTGAATAGGCCCTGACATTAAACGAAGTACCCAGTACTTGAGTTTTCAAAGCATCTGTTTTTACCATAAAAGGATGTTCCGCATCTTTAGTCACTTCAAAATAGCCTTCTCCTTTCAAATATACCTCACGCTGTTTCTTCCCATCAAAACTTTCGGGGTATTGAAGTGTGCTTTCGGCATTCAGCCAGACCCGGCTACTGTCTGGAAGTACCAGCAGTTTGTTCATTCCTCGCGGGATGTGTAAGGTATGCATGCCATTCTTGGTTTCGATCGAGATAACCTGTGCCTCAAGGTCTGCGCTAAATACGGTATATTCTTGAGGAATTGACGGGCGCAACAATAAAAACAAGATAACTGAGGCTGCAACCGACAGGGCAATGCTGATATAAAGCATACGCTTCCTTTTTTTCGGTTGTACAGATGCCTGGCATAACCCTTGCCGCTCTTTGAAAAGCTGCCATTCAGCCTCTATGTCTGGAGCTGTAGCATAACGGCGTGCCAGTGCTTCGCGGCTATCCAATATATCGCGACAGATACGGACACACTCCTTGTCGCCCAGTAAAACATCCAGCTCTTCCTTCCTGAAGTTTTCGGGATGTTCCATTGCGTCCAGCGTACGTACGATTTTATCTTCCATTTCCATCATCTTATTATCTGTTCTATCTAATTTACGTTTAGGATTTTTTTTCGGGTACCTTCTTCATGCCGAATTCCTCTCTTAATAGTCTTAAGGCTTTCATAATATGCTTTTTGACACCATTAATACTGATACCGAATTTCTCTGCAACTTCCTGATATTTCTTATGATTAAAATAACACTCCTTTAGAATGGTTTTAGTCGGGTCTGTCAGTTCTTCGATAATTTTTTCAATACGCTGCATCCGTTCTTCCATTTCCTCAGGAACAATATCTGTATCCTCCTCGGTTACAATCTGATAAAAGTCTGCGTATTGTTCCTCAACCTGCCGATGCCGCAAATAATCGATGCAGCGGTTCCTGGTCTGTGTATACAGATAGGCAGTTGCTGTTTCTGGTCTCAAATCCTCAAAATTCTGCCAGGCTTTCTCAAATACATCGTTGACAATATCCTTACATAATTCTTCATCCGTAATGAAACGGAAGGAATAGTAATACAAACGAGCATAGTTCTCCTTATACAGCTGCTCAAATTGATGTATTTTTGAAAAAGAATTTTGCATAATTATTGGGGATATTATTCTCTGATTTTGGCACAAAGATAATATTTTTATTGGCAATGCACTTTTTCGTCGATGAAGACCTTGGTGACTGATGGCATGCAGAGCGCTATCCAGCGGATATGAATGGGGGAGTCTGTTGTTTCGTTTCTGGTATGTCTTGCATAAACTTATGGCTATATCCTGAGCTGACAGAAACCTGTAATGTAATTAATAGTCCAGGCTCATTTAAAAACAAAAAAAAGAGGCCATCTCAAGTTTATTTTGTACTGCACCCCAAAAGTTAGACACAAAACTTTTGGGGTGTTTTTTATGAAGTACAGTTACGAACAAAGGCTTATTATCGTTAGCCGGGTAAAACAAGGAGAGTTAATAGCTCATTTGTCAAAGGAGTATCATATCAATAAGACTCAGATATTGGCATGGGTGAGAATGTGGGACAAATATGGTCGTTCTGGACTAGAGCAACAACCACATTGTCGTCCTACGGTTAAATTAAAGGAAGAAGTAGTAGGTTTAATATTGGAAAAAGGTGTACCTTTATCCCATGTAAGAATAGAATACAGAATTGGTAAGACGGCTCTACAACGCTGGGTCAGTACAGTACGCAAGTATGGTTACGAAGCTCTTGCGCCGTCCAAACGCCAAGGAAGAGCATTAAAAGAACCTATGGGACGTCCAAAGAAGAAAGAACCGCAAACGGAACTTGAGAGGCTTCAGGCTGAAAATCTCCGCCTGAGGGCAGAGAACGCGCTGCTAAAAAAAGCGAAGGCCTTAGTCGAGGCAAAGAAGGCCCAAGCACTTCTGAATGGGCGCGAACCATCGACGAACTAAGGTCGGATTATCCTCTTGACTTGTTATTGAAGTTAAGAAAGATGGCTCGTTCTGTGTTCTATTACCATCTGAAGCGCCTTAAAACGATTGATAAGTATTCCAATGAAAAGGAATCAATCAAACTAATTTTTCATGAACATAAGGGACGATATGGCTATCGGCGTGTAACAGCGGAGATGCATAATCGTGGCTTTATGCTAAACCATAAGACCATCCAGAGGCTTATGGGTGACTTAGGGCTTAAAAGCAAAATACGCATGGTACGATACCGCTCATACAAAGGTGAGGTTGGCAAGATAGCCCCGAACATAATAGACAGGGATTTTACGGCAGAAGCCCCCAACCGCAAATGGGCGACAGATGTAACACAGATAAAAATCGGTTCTGTCAAACTTTATCTTTCCCCGATATTGGATATGTTCAACGGTGAGATCATATCATACAACATCTCCCGAAAACCGGATATGGAACAGATATACGATATGTTGGATAAAGCGTTCACAAGGTTTGACAGTCTTGACGGACTTATACTCCATTCTGATCAAGGATGGCAATACCAACACTACGGCTACCGTAAACGTCTTGAAGAACATCATATAGTACAAAGCATGTCTCGTAAGGGTAACTGTCTTGACAACGCTATGGCGGAAAATTTCTTTGGAATTATGAAGTCTGAATTACTGTATACCGAGAATTTTGAATCTCCTGAAGCCTTTATAAAGGCTTTGGATAAATATATTGAATATTATAACAATAAAAGAATCAAAGCCCGGTTAAATGGAAAGAGTCCGGTACAATACCGAACTCTTTCTATTACGGGATAATGTTTAACTTGTCCAACTTTTTGGGGTCACTTCAAGTTTATTTTGAGACAGCCTCTTTTCTCCTTTTCATATGCTTGGGCTGCGGAATTTCCTATCCGTCAGAGTTCCAGTACGAGTACCTCTTTCGGAGCCAGTTTCAGGCTTTCTTTGAGAAGTACTTTTCTGCCACTGATGACATCGGTTCCGAACGGTTTATCTTTCAGGATTTCCTGATAATGATCCAGCGGAAGCTCGCTTTCCTGACTGACTCCGTTCATCACCACAATGAAGCTTTTACCTTTGTATTCCCGTTGATATACATAGACATTATTCCGGGGCATGAAGTGTTTCATGCTTCCTTTCGATACCACTTCATTTCCTTTTCTCCACTGCAGCAACTTCTGCATGAACGAAAAGGCTTCCTGCTGCATCGGACTTCTTCCTTCTTCCGTAAACAGACTGACAGTATCTTCTTTCCATCCTCCCGGCATATCCGGACGGATGCCTTCGAATCCGAATTCCTGAGTAGTTCCGCTGAATAAGAATTCCTGTCCGTAAAACAACTGCGGAATTCCCGGAACAGTCAGCAAGACAGTCACAGCCTGTTTGTACGCATTCAGGTCCTTCGGGGCCTTGGTCAGGAAGCGGTCCACATCGTGGTTCTCCAGCAGTCGCATGACATTGTACACATCCGGATAGCAGAAATCGTATGCAAAATGCTCGAAGATAGTCTGAAGTCCGGTATTCCATGAAGTTTCCTCATTGAATGCCTTGCTGGCAATCGCCTGCAGGTGGAAGTCCATTACCGATTTCAGACCCGTATCCGTCGGGTTCAACTTGTTTCCCTTTTGCCAGTAAGCCGTACCGGTAGGGTTGGTAATCAGGATTTCTCCCACAATGTTCATGTTCGGATATTCATTCATCACCTCCTTGCACCAGCGTCTCATCATCTCTCCGTCCGGATACGGATAAGTATCCTGCCGGATGCCGTCCAGTTTGGCATACTCAATCCACCAGATAGAATTCTGTATCAGGTAGTCGGCCAGGAACCGGTTGCGTTGGTTCAGGTCGGGCATGCTTTCCACGAACCATCCGTCGGTCATTTCTTCCTTTTCAATGTCGGCCGCATAGGGGTCGAAGAACACCGTCTTGTTATGGTTGGTGTAAACCTTCTCCCGCTGGTTGTTGAACCAGTCGCGGGTCGGCGGATCCAATCTCCACGGATGCTGGCTGCCACAATGATTGAATACCATATCCATGATCAACTTCATGCCTCGCTGATGCATCTGTTCGGCAAGCTGCACATAATCTTCGTTGCTTCCCAGTCGGGGGTCTACCTTGTAATAATCCGTGGCTGCATATCCGTGATAAGACATTTCACCCATGTCGTTTTCCAGTACGGGTGTCGTCCATACCGCCGTGATGCCCAGTGTATCCAGATACCCCAGTTTTCCGCTCAGTCCTGCCAGGTCGCCTCCGTGGCGCGCTCCCTTGTTCTTCCGGTCAGTAAGGTAAGGCAGTTTCATCGGAATACGGTCGTTGCTTTCATCGCCATTGGCAAACCGGTCCGGCATGAGCAGGTAGATAACGTCAGAAGAATTGAAACCAATCCGTTCCTCCGGTTTTCCGGTACGCTCTTTCAACTCATATGGACGGGTAATCCGTTCCTTTCCCCGTACAAACTGAATATCGAACTTTCCGGGTTTCGCCTTGGCCACGTTCAGATAAATCACCAGGTAATTCGGGCTTTCCATCGGATGAACGCTTTCAATTTCCACTCCCGGATAATCGATTTTCGGAGTAAATGAGGCAATCTGATTGCCGTAGACCATCAGTTGCAGGCGCGGATTCTTCATGCCACACCACCAGAACGACGGTTCGATGCGGCTGACTCCTTCTGCCTTCCGTTTTCCCAGCAGGAACTGCAACGGGTTGTTCAGTCGTTCAGCCCAGTCGGTCTCGGTATGAGCCGCTCCGGGGAATACCTTTGAGGTCCAAGCCGGACCTTCCCATCCCTTGGCTTCCATCAGACTGTCTATTGCCTGTTGATAGGCCGGATAGAAATTGTCCAGGGTAGCATCTCCCCGGTCCATGTAAATCAGTTTGCTGTTTGCCTTGGGCAGATTTTCGTTCAGGTACGCTCTGAATGCTTTAGCCCATACGTCGGCAGCAGCATTGGGCAGTGTCTTGCTCAACACCATCGGAACATGGGTAGAAAGGCATCCTGCACCGCCGAAGACCTCCGGATATTCGCACAGGGCATACAGGGAAATCAATCCTCCCATGCTCGAGCCCATGACGAACGTATGCGAATTCCCTTTATGGGTAGCGTATGTCTTGTCGATGAACGGTTTTACCTCTTTTACCAGAAAGCGCAGGTAATTGTCGGCATTGAACTGTGTATCCTTCGGAATACTCGTTCCTTCCGGCAACCATTGCAGGGTTTTCTGCGGAAAGTAATCTCCGTATCGGGTAGCGGATATATTGGCTATGCCCACCACAATACAAGGATTGATTTTTCCCTCCTCAATCAGTTGTCCTACCGTTTCATCTATCTTCCATTCCTGCTTGTTCCAGGTGGTAGCTGCGTCGAACAGCATCTGTCCGTCGTGCATGTAGAGTACGTCGTATTTTTTCTTGGGGGAATAATCCTCCGGTACCCACACCCAGATATCCCGGGGAGAGACATACTCCGATTTAAATTGAGGATATTCCAACAGTTTTCCTTTGCTCACATTGGGGGCTGCGGTCGTCAAATCGATATTCAACAATAAGGCAGCTGCCGTTGTTAGTAAGATTCTCTTCATAAGTTTAATATGTCAATGCTGGTTCATGATAAGTATCAAAACACGAATAATGTTCCAGTGGGGAAGGGGTACAGAACTTGATTCCCTTGAAAATCGGGTCGTCGACCGGCTGTGGAAGAATCAGCTTGATTTCCGCATCGTCTCCCTCCAGTTTGCAGTCGAACTTGCCGTCCCGGTATACATAGTGCAAGGTTCCCTTTCCGATTTTCACCTGTGTCTCCAGTGAGGTGATTTCCTTAGGCAATTTTGGCTCGATGACGATGGTACGGTTCATCATATCCGGACGGATTCCCAGGAAATACTGATACCATACCCTCAGGTGCTCGGCATTGCTCCATGCCTGCAGGAAAGTACCCGAACGGTTCACCCAGTTCTGTCCCGTTCTGGGGTGTGCGTCTGCATTCTCACTCAGACTGCCGATGGCTCCTTCCTTCAACGCCTGGCGGTTCATGTTCTGGAACAGTTCCCAGGCCATTTCCACCTGTCCGTATTCAATCATCCGCTGCATGGCTATGCCGTTGTTCCACAACCATACCGTTCCGTTGTGGTACGCATCATCCTTGTGGTAGTAATGCCAGTTCTCGTGCTGTGGGTGGAACTGATTGTCCCATTGCGTCAGTGAGGCAACTCCCCACGGATATACCAGTTCTTCCCAGCAGCGGCGGGTCACTTTTTTCTTGAAGGTCTCATCCTGAACCATTTCGAAACAGTAGAGCTGGTTAGGACGGACCTGCATGTCAGGACTGCCGTCGGCATTCAGGTGGTCGTATATCAGGACGTGCTTCTTGTCGCAGTAATCCTGCTCGAAATTACTTCTGACCTTCTCTGCCAGCCGGGCCCATCTTTCTGCAGTTTCCGTTTCTCCCATCTTCTCAGCCAGTTTGCTTCCCGCTTCCAGCTGCTTGTACCACAATGCCTGGATATCATTGGCACGGTTGCCGCGGGGCGATCCCGGAATACCGTTCCGCTTCACATCCATCCACGTATCGGCATCGGCATGAGTCAGATACCCTTTGTCGTCGGTGAAATTCTTGCATGAAGCCTCAATGCTGAGCTTGATGGCCGGATAAATGTCTCTGATAAATGCCGTATCTCCCGAGTATTCCAATAGTTCGAAGGCCTGAATAACGAAGCGGGGAGTTCCGTCGGTCGTATTGTACAGGATACCTTCCAGGTTGGCACGGTTCGGAATTCTTCCGTAAGTAGGTGATTCCGGATTCTTGTCCTGAAGTTTGGCGAAATCCATCAGAATCTGTTTGGCGATATCAAACTGGCCGCTTACCAGGCAGGTACCCGGCATGGAAATAAACATGTCTCTGCCCCAGTATTCATTAAACCACGGAAGTCCGGCATAAATACCTTTGCCCTGTTGTTCCGTGACCAGCTCGTCCGTAGTCAGGGTAAGCCAGTTCAGGGCATGATCCAGTTCTTTCAGATTGGTAGAAACCGGATTGAATTCAGTGAGGAGGCGGGTCATTCTGAGGGCCCGTTCATTCAGCCACTGCTTCCCGTTTTTCCGGAATTCACTTAATAACTTCTTGTTTTCTTCCGGAGTACCGAACGTGATGAGGAAGCCCTGGGCCGATGCCGGTACTTTAATACCTTCCTTCATCCCCCGGAAATCACAGTCTTTGGCCGGTGCCAGCAAGATCTGATGTCCGCTGTCTTCTGCCAGTCCGTATGCGATGCCTTCATCTTGCATCTGTCCGCCTTGCAGCAAGTCCTGGTTTAACCGGATGGCTATGGAATCTCCCTCCACTTGATCCATGCCGATATATAATACCGGTCTGTCGTCTACCAGATAGAACGTTTCCTGTGCCTGCTTCCAGTTGCGCACCAGCTTATGCGGATACACGATACACGCAGCCTCTTTCCGGTTCAGGAAATCCTGGTCCACGCCCAGTTGGTAATCCGACAAAATCCGTTTTTTGGCAATGTTCCATCCCGACCAGAAAAAAGTAGAATCCTGATGCGTGGTTCCATACCAGTATCCCGACTTCTTGTCGGTATAAGAGTATTCCCTGTTTTCAGTAGCCGATACGGAGATACCCAGAGAGTCCAGTAATGCACAAGAGTCTGTGTTCGACTGCTGCTGGTTACAGCCGACACATGCCATCAGAGGAAATATTAATAAGATGTTTTTCATATGTATGGATTCTTTTATAAAAAAGTTATCCCAGGTTGGATAGCCTAGGATAACTTTTGATTGAGACAGTATGATGTATTATTTAACCGATCCTGTTCCTTCTGTGAAGTTCAGAGAGATTACCTGTCCCGGAGTACCTGCGATAGAATATTCCGGACCCAGGTCTGTCCATCCAGAGTTTACTGCATTGTTTTCACGATAGAAGATTTCGCTACCGTTCTTCAGTGTGAATTCCAGTCTCCACCAGTCTGTGTCTGCCTTGATACACATACGGACTTCTCCGGCTGCTGTCAATGCCGGCGACTTGAATTCGCCCGACTGGTCTTCCGGTACGGTGAACATCCAGCTGTCGTTGTAATCCCAGATATTTCCGTTGGTGCTTCCGAAGATGTATACATTCGGTTTGTAGAATGTCATGGTATACTGATAGTCATCACCGTTTACTTCGGCCAGGATATATACGATGTACCATCCGGCTTTGCTGACTACGATGTTGTCTGAACCGCTGATTCCGGCACCGGCCTTGTCGTTGAAGGCTTTTACCTTACCGTAACCGTTCCAGTCCTGTTCAAACTTACCAAACTTGAATTCTGCGTTTGCAGGGAAGTAAACCATGCTCCAGAATTCACCGGCCATGCCGTTTACGCTGACCATCGGTTTCCAGGTGCTCCAGGCATTTCCAATGCATGAGCCAACCAGGAACATTTCAGTAGGAGGTTCCAGAGTAGTCTTGATTTCTCCCAGTTTAATCTGGTTAACCTTAACCACGTTTGAGGTAGCAGCACCTCTGTCACTGCCGGTAATTACGGCAGTCAGTCTGAAATAGGCAGGAATCACCAAGCCTGTAGTCTCTTCGTCCGGATGTGCAGCCTTATACATTTCCACCAGCGCCTTATTCAGTTCTGTAGCCTTCAGTTCGATGGTAGTGCTGTTGTAAGTCGTGCTCAACACCGTATAGTTCGGCTCACTTTCTTCGGTGAAAGTCTCGTCCAATGACACCTGTACGCTGTAAGTAGTAGCGGCTGTGAAGCCATATTCCGGCTGTGTGCAGTGCAGGGTAACTACATCCTGAGCATCACCCAGGTCATAAAGTTTGTCTTCCGGAGCATCTTGTACGAAGCTGCTGGCTTCGTACAAAGTAGGATTCTCGCTGGTATCGGTATTACAAGCTGTAAAAAGCGGCAGCCCTAATCCGATGATATATAACAGGGAAAATATTGTTTTTTTCATGTGTCTATCAATTATTAGATTAATAACCTTCGTTTTGGTGCATATTGTTATTGTTGTTGATATCTGTTACAGGGATAGGATATACATTATAGAAGTCGTTGACAGCCTTTCCTTCTTTCTGACCACCCTTCCAGTCCCAGAGATATTTATCGGTAGTGAAGCAGTCGAAGCGAACCAAGTCACTGCGGCGACGTCCTTCCAGATAGAATTCACGGGCCCATTCATCCAGAATGTACATTTCAGTAATGTCATTCAGTGCCGGCTGTTTGGTACATCCACGTTTGCTGCGCAGCAACTTGATGTCTTCCCAAGCCAGGTCTTTATGATTCAGACGGAAGTTAGCCTCTGCACGTGTAAGGTATGCTTCTGCCATACGCAGCAAAGGAATATCAGTGTCAGGATATTCAGTGTGGCTGGTAGAAGCACCGTCAGAACGGATGTTCTGCCATTTCACTACAGAAAGACCGCTCTGGAAACCAGCGATAGCCTTAGGATCCATGGTTCTTCTACCGCCTCCGGCTCCTGAGTAGAACAGGGCTCTGTCGTCACCGGCAGCTTCTACCATATCCACGGTACGTACCTTGTACTGTGCGTCCCATGCGTCGATGGCAGCGTCATTGGCAAAGTCGCTCTGTCCCGGAACTTCTACATCTTCCGGAATCATAGGAACTTCTCCTTCGTTGAAGAACTTATAGATAAGTGCATTACGGGCAATCAGACAAGACCATCCGTTGGTGGTTCCCATGTGTGGCATACCGCCGGTACGGGTTCCGCAAACCAGGTAAGTAGAACCACCGTAGTTACGGGTTTTCATACCATCCTGACGGATCGGCAGAATGATTTCCTGCATAGCCTTAGGGTTCTGGTCATTGTCGGCCATGAACATCAGTTTGTAATCATCACAAAGTGTGTAATATCCGCCACCGATTACTTTATCGGCATATTTCACAGCGTCTTCATAATCAGCAGTACCGGTATAGACTTCTGCATTCAGATACAGTCTTGCTCTCAGCAGCCAGTTTGCAGCCTGGTCGGCACGTCCGAAAGGAGCCTGTCCCGGAGTGAACATATCGCCTTCACACTGTTCCAGTTCGGTCTGGATGTAGTCGTACAGGTCCTTGCCCTTCTTTTCTACAGGCAGTTCGTTGTCGAAATGTTCTTTAAACGGAGCCTTGCCGAACAAATCCAGGAAATACCAGTAATGCAACGCTCTCAGGAAGCGCACTTCCGCACGCTGACGCAATGTCTCGGCATCTGTCTTTCCTTCTGTCTGGTCGAGGAAGAAGTTCATCTGAGTGATGTTATATCCCAGGCGGACATATACCCATTCGGTTCTTTGACTGGAAGAGTTCCAGGAAATGCTGGTGAACTGTGGGATATCCACGTTGTCCTGCCATACCCATACACATTCATCGGTAGCCAGTTCCTGGCAGTTGAATACCGTACGGTAAAAGCCCGATTCACCTTCATCCTGTCCGTCAAGGTCAGGTGTGCCGGCAGGCCCTTTTTGTCCGGTAAGACCCAGTAAGGCATACTGTTTTACAAAGGCTGCGTTCTGATCGAAACTTGGAGAAGATTGCGGATCAATGGAACTGATGTTCAAGTCATTGATGCATGAGGTACCTCCCCACATGGTGGCAACAATTAATGCTGCAGAAAATATATGTTTTAAATTAACTCTTTTCATATGATCGTATTTTTCAAATAATTAGAACTGTAAGTTTACTCCCAGCAAGAATGTGAAAGCACGTGGATACGGGTTGTTGTCGATACCGCTCTTTACTTCAGGATCCAGACCTTTGTACTTGGAAATGATGAACGGGTTCTGGGCAGTAGCATAGATACGTCCTCCGATACCTTTGTATGCATTTCCTTTCAGGAAGTTCTTGAATGAATATCCCAAAGTGATGTTGTCGCAGCGCAAGAATGAAGCATTGCGTACGAAGTAGTCACTCATGTAGTAATCACCCTTACCTGTGAATCCTAACTCAACAGCCTCCTGACTGGTGTTGGAGAATGCTGTATTAGAGAACAAACCAGAAGTACTTACGTTAGATTTTCCTGCAAGGAAGTCATAATATACATAGTTGTTCAGGCTTGCACGCAGTGAGAAGCTGAAGTCCCATGCTTTGTAAGTCATCTTAGAAGTGAATCCCATCATGAAGTCGGCAGCCGGTTTCTTGTAGATGTATTTATCTGAACTGTTGATGATACCGTCACCGTTGCGGTCTACAAACATGTTTTCGATAGGTTTGCCGTTTTCATCGTATACTTGCTGGTATACATAGAATGAGTTTGCAGGATAGCCTACCTTGTTTACCTGGATCTTAGTGTTGTTACCTCTTGAAATCTTGTCACCGGTTTCTACATAGTAGTCTGCATCGTTTCCACCGGTCAGTTTGGTGATTTCATTGTGGTTCCATGTAAAGTTGTAAGTTACATCCCACAAGAAGTCATTGGTTACGATCGGTTTTGCGTTGATGGCGAATTCCACACCGTAGTTCTTCAATGAACCGATATTCTGCAGCATCTGAGCGTTGAAGTTGGTACCTACCGGAATCTTCACGCTGTTCAGCAAGTCGTCTGTCTCACGGTAGTAACCGTCGAGGTTGGCAGTGATACGTCCGTTCAGGAAACCGAAGTCAAGTCCGGCATTATAAGTAGTTGTCTGTTCCCACTTCAGGTTAGTATTGAAAGCGTTTGCACGTGAAGTGTGATAATAAGTATCTCCAAACGGATACTGTGCATAGTCGTCACTTACTACATAGAGCGGCATATAGGCAAAGTCGGAAGTTACGTCCTGCTGACCGGTAACACCCCATCCCAGTCTCAGCTTCATGTCTGACAACCAGTTGACGTCTCTCAGAAATTTTTCTTCCTTGATCTTCCATCCCAATGCCAGAGAAGGGAATGTACCCCAACGGTTACCGTCTGCAAAACGAGAAGAACCATCCCAACGCATAGTGAATGTAAACAGATAGCGGTCGAGCAAGGAGTAGTTCAGACGTCCGAAGTAAGAAACCAATGTGTTACGTGTAGCGTAAGCAGTCTGTTCTCTCAGAACCGCGTCATGAATTTCGTTTGTATAGCTGTCCCAGCCGTTACCGATAGTATAACCGTTTCTGTGGAAGTGCTGCTCTTCACCACCGGCCATGATGTCCAGTGTATGTGCGCCCAATGTCTTGATGTACTGTGCGTATACGTTGTACGACAGGTTGTATTTGTATTCAGTTACTTCTGAATGATTTCCATAATAGTTGTATGCGAAAGAATATGGAGAATAAACCGTAGTCTGTGTTCCTTCAGCATATTCACCACCGATACTAGCGTGCAGTCTCAAGTCGGGGAGGAAGTGGAACTTATAGTCCATTTCGATGTTTCCTACGAAGTCGTTGCTGTTGGCTCTGTCATCCTTCTGTTCCAGAGCAGCTACCGGGTTCTGCGGAGTATTCTTGTTGGCAGTGTATTTCCAGTTCGGGTCTGAGAAGTCGGAAGTTGCCTGTGCGTTCTGGTAGAAACCGTCGAAAGCATCGTACATTTCACCTTCTCCATATACCGGACGGGTAGGGTCCATTGACAAAGCACCACCGATGGCAGCACCTGAATCGGCATATCTGTTCTTACCGTTCATGTACTTGGCAGTTACGTTGAACTTCAAGTGGTCGTCGAAGAACGAAGGAGCCAAGTTTACAGAAGCTGTGATACGTTCGAAGTTAGAAGTCTTGATGATACCGTTGTTGTTGCTGTATCCCAAAGAAATACGGTAAGGCAAGTTCTTGAAACCACCGTTGATAGATACGTGGTGGTCTGTGCTGACTGCAGTACGGAAGATTTCATCCTGCCAGTCTGTGTTGGCTGTACCCAGAGTAGCCGGAAGGCTTTCACCGAATATCTGCTGTGCATATGCACGGTATTCATCACCGTTCAGTACGTCATAACGCTTCTGAGTAGTTGAGAAAGATACTGAACCGTTGTAGCTGATTCTCGGAGCCTGTCCGCTTTTTCCTTTTTTAGTTGTAATGATGATGACACCGTTTGATGCACGAGAACCGTAGATGGCAGTTGCCGAAGCATCCTTCAATACGGTGAAGGTTTCGATATCTTCCGGGTTGACCATAGACAAGCCGTTTGACATACCTTTGATACCGTTGTTATCGATTGCCAGTCCGTCGATTACGATCAGCGGGTCGTTGCTGGCGTTCAGAGAAGAACCACCACGGATTCGGATCTGGGCACCTCCACCCGGAGTACCGTCATTGGAGATAACGCTCACACCCGCAACCTTACCGGTCAACATGTCCTGTGCGTTGGTCGTGATACCTTTACTCAACTCATCCGGCTTGATAGCTGTAACAGAACCTGTGGCATCGTCTTTTTTCACCGATCCGTAACCGATTACTACTACATCTTCCAATACCTCTGAGTCGTCCTGCAATACCACGTTCATGGTAGGTGCCGCAGGCAATTCCTGAGTCTTATATCCGATGAAGGAAATTACGATAATGTCGCCTTTGTTGGCCGAGAGGGTAAAATTACCGTCGAAATCAGTAATGGTTCCGTTGGTAGTACCTTTCACCAGGATGTTCGCACCAATGACTCCCATTCCGGTGTTGTCCTTTACGTTTCCCTTTACTGTCAGGCTCTGTGCAAAGCCTTGTACAGAAAGCAAAATTCCCACTAACCATAAGAGAAGGAATTTACTTGAGTTTTTCATTGTTATTTCCATGTTATTAAATTAAAGTGTTAATTTTTCAGTTGTAAAAATACCTATTGAAAACTACAACCCTTTACCTTTCGTTATTTACAGTATTTGACCTATTGATATTGTATGTTATCTTGTATGACCTTTTTTCATGGCATAACGGGGAAACTCGGGTTCCCCGTCATACCGATGCCTTTATGATTTTCTTATTCAATGGCTTTGATTGAGATGGCATATCCGCCACCTACTGCAGCCTTCAGATTCAGCTTGCTTTTGCTGGTTACTTTTTTCTTAGTAATAGTATATGCCTGCGGGTTTGTTTCCCAGTGTGCATCTTTTGCATCTGCATAGATGGTGGCTTCGTATTTCTTGCCCGGAGTCAGGAAGTCGAGTGACAGTTTTGACTCGTGGCCGTTATAGCCGGCTGTACATCCTACAAACCAGTCGTCAGTACCTTTGGCACGGCGTGCGATGGTGATGTATTCTCCCGGTTCTGCTTCCAGGTACTTGCTCTCGTCCCAATCCAGTGCCACGTCTTTGATGAACTGGAAGGCATCCATGAAACGTTCGTAGTTTTCAGGGATATCGGCTGCCATCTGGAGCGGACTGTACATGGTGACGTACAGGGCCAGCTGACGTACCAGTGTAGAGCGTACGCGAGAATGGTTGGTCGGGCACATCTTGCTGCAGTCTGTTTCAAAGATACCCGGAGTGTAGTCCATCGGACCACCGATCAGGCGGGTGAACGGAAGAATCGTCGTATGGTTTACGTTGCTGCCGCCGAATGATTCGTATTCAGTACCGCGGGCCGATTCGTTACCGATCAGGTTAGGATAAGTACGGCAGAGTCCGGTCGGACGTACTGCTTCGTGAGCGTTGACCATGATCTTATATTCGGCTGCTTTCTTCACTGCATACAGGTAGTGGTTTACCATCCACTGTCCGTAGTGATGTTCGCCGCGTGGAATGATGTCGCCTACATAACCGCTCTTGACTGAGTTATAACCGTTGTCTACCATAAACTGATAGGCCTTGTCCATGTGGCGTTCGTAGTTGCGTACCGAACTGGAAGTTTCGTGGTGCATCATCATCTTCACTCCCTTGCTGGCTGCATAACGGTGAATTTCCTTTACATCAAAGTCCGGATACGGAGTTACGAAGTCGAACACATAATCCTTGCTCTTGCCGAACCAGTCTTCCCATCCCTGGTTCCAGCCTTCTACCAGTACAGCGTCAAATCCGTGAGCTGCCGCAAAGTCGATGTAGCGTTTTACGTTTTCCGTATTGGCAGAGTGCTTGCCGTTCGGGCGGGTCTTTGAATAATCCGTTTCTCCCAGTTTCACACTGGCCAGTTCGTCGGTATATGCCCATGAACCTTTTCCGGTAATCATATCCCACCATACACCTACATATTTCACCGGCTTGATCCATGAAGTATCTTCGTATTTGCAAGGATCGTTCAGGTTCAGTGTAATACGTGAAGCCAGGATGTCGCGTGCATCGTCGCTTACAATGACGGTACGCCAGGGTGAGTGGCACGGAGTCTGCATGTATCCTTTGTCTCCCTGAGCATCAGGAGTCAGCCATGATTCAAATACCATGTTCTTGTCGTCCAGATTCAGGTTCATGCAGGAATATTCCACCAGTGCTGCTTCGTGCAGGTTGATGTACAGTCCGTCGTCGGTCTTCATCATCAGTGCAGTCTGTACGGCTGTCGGAGTAGCCAGCTTCTGTGAAGAGTTTTCGGTATAAGCCTTTTTCATCAGTCCTCTGATTTCAGAGAGGCGTGAAGTGGTATAATCGTATTCCTGTGTATCGTAGTCGCCCGGAATCCAGAACGCCGTATGGTCGCCTGCCATGGCAAACTGTGAATGTTCTTCCTTGATGACGAAATAATTCAGGTTTTTCTGCTGCGGGAACTCGTATCTGAAGCCCAGACCGTCGTTGAACAGGCGGAAACGGATCACCATCTGGCGGTCGTTGGCAGCCTGGTTCAAAGTCACCGTCAATTCGTTATAGTGGTTGCGGATTTCCTTTTCTTCTCCCCATACCGGTGTCCAGGTTTCGTCGAAGGTAGCAGTCTGTGTATTGGCTACTGTAAAGCCTGTCATCAGGTTGGTCTTGCTGTCCAGCTGGTCATGGTCTTTGCGGGCAGTCCATTCGAAATCGGTTTTCTTGTTTGCATCTTCCTTCTTCAATTCCAGTCCCAGTGTACTCGGTTTGATGACTACTTTATTCTTGAAGTATAATTCATATACCGGAGCGCCGGCCTCATTTAATGAGAAATTCATGACGAGGTTTCCGTCGGGAGAATTCAACTTTTCTGCCTGTGCCATCAATGCACAACAGAATAAAAGTGCAGAGGTTAAATGTCTTTTAAAGTCCATATGTTTTCCAAGTCTTTAAGTTAACGGTATTTGGTTAAAACTTCTGAGTGCAAAAATATCAGTTCCCAAATACCGTTAACCCGGTTAGATTAAAAATATAAGTCTATAACGTCTTTTTAAAACAATAATTATTTGATAATCAGTGTTATAAAGTTTTGGTTTCTACTCTATAATATAAACGTTCTAGAAAGATAAAATCAAGGTTTCGCGCTTGTCAAGAGCCAGTTTGTCGACCAGTTTCACCTGCTTTCCGCTCAGGAAATCGGTGGCTTCCTGGCGCGGCAGAATCTCCTTGTACGGAGTCAGGTCAAGCGTCTGTGCCTGGTCTGTACCGTTCATGATCACTACTACAGAACGGCCCTGATAGCTGCGTTCGTATACATACGTGCCGCTGGCGATAGAGAAATGCTTCAGGCTGCCCTTGCCGATGACATCGTTGTTCTTTCTCCACTGCAGCAGCTTGCGGGTATAGTCGAAGGCTTCATTCTGCAGGGCAGTACGTCCTTCGGCAGTAAAGCAGTTGGTGCGGTCACCGGGCCATCCGCCGGGGAAGTCCATGCGCAGGAATCCGTCTCCCTTGCTTTTGTCGCCCGGCATCAGGATTTCAGTACCATAGTAAATCTGCGGAATACCGCGGGTAGTCAGCAGGAATGCCAGGGCCTGTTTGTAGCGTGTAATGTTAGCAGTCTGTTCTTCAGTCTGATAGAAGCGTGAAGTGTCGTGATTGTCCAAAAAGGTCAGCAGGTGCATCGGATCGGCATATACCAGGTCCTGAGTCAGGTAGTCGTACAGACGATACAGTCCGTTGCTCCATTCACCTGTTTCTTCGTCGAATGCCTGGTTCATGAGTCCCTGCAATGGGAAATCCATTACCGTAGGCAGGTTGGAGTTGCGCGGAGCCGCCAGTTTACTGCCTTTCTGCCAGAAAGATACCAGTACGTTGCTGTTCAGCCAGGTTTCTCCTACAATATTGAAGTGAGGATATTCTTCCATTACTTCCTTGCACCACTGTGACATAAAGTCGAAGTCGGCATACGGATGCGTGTCCTGACGGATACCGTTGATTCCGGCATATTCAATCCACCAGATACTGCTCTGAATCAGGTAACGAGCCACGTGGCGGTTGCGCTGGTTCAGGTCGGGCATGCTCTGTGTAAACCATCCGTCTGTAGCGATTTTGCGTTCGTATTCGCTGGCATGTACGTCCTGTACGCTGGCAGTCTTGAACGAAGTCTGTACGTATTCCGAACGGAAGTTGAACCAGTCTTTCGACGGTTTGTCTCTGAACAGGTAGTTTTCGCTTCCGCAGTGGTTGAAAATCATGTCCATCACCACCTTCAGACCCTTTTCGTGTGCCTTTTCAGTGAGTTTCTTGAAGTCCTCATTTCCACCCAGACGACGGTCGATCTGATAATAGTCAGTGATGGCATATCCGTGATAAGAACCCTCTTTCATGTCATTCTCCTGTGTCGGATTCAGCCAGATGGCAGTCACTCCCAGATCGGCGATATAATCCAGATGATCTGCGATACCTTTCAGGTCGCCGCCATGACGTGCATATTGTTCGTTACGGTCTACCTTGTCTTCCCGCATTCCTTTTACGATATCATTGTCCGGATTGCCGTTGGCGAAGCGGTCAGGCATGATCAGATACAATACATCGCTGGCTGTAAATCCCTGGATGTCACATCCCTTGCGTTCTCTTTCCTTCAGTTCGTAAGGAATGGTAGTGCTCTTTTTCCCCTGTTTCAGCACAATCTGGAAAGTCTGTGCCTGAGCTTCCGCAATATCCAGATACAAAAGTAAGTAGTTGGGATTTTCCTGTTTGACAACCTCCTTTAATATTACCTGGTTGCCCGACAGACTGACTTCCGAAGAAGCAATGTTTTTACCGTAGAGTAAGATTTGTAGTTCTGTGTTCTTCATACCTGCCCACCAGAAAGTAGGAGCTATCTTTTCAATGTTAACGGCATGAAGACTGTTTGCCCCGAATAATAGAGTAATAAAGCTGCATAAAGCTAATAGTGTTTGTTTCATGATATGAATGGATTTTTGGTTTTTGCAAAAGTATTTATTTACTTCAAGCCGTGCGGGACGTAGAATGAAAATATAAGTGATTTAGAAAATTAATTACTTGTATATCAGTTGGATATATATGCTTATTAGACGGAATAATATAAATGATTTTAAAAAACATTTTTTATGAATTTTATTTATTATATATTTGTGTATATATGAAAAATGAATATTATGAAAAAGGCTTCTATCATTATATGTGTGTTTTTGGGTTGTCTGGTTGGCCACGGGTGGGCCGCTAGGCCTTCTGTCTCTGAACTCCTGGATGAACTGGATGAGATGATTATCCAGAAAAAGCAGTATCATGCCCGTAAGGAGGATAAGCTGAAATACCTGAAAGAGGCCTTTCATATGGCTTCCGACCTGCAGAAAAAGTATGAGATCTGTGGCGATCTTTTTCTGGAATATTTACATTATCAGACCGACTCGGCCCTGTATTATGTGAATGAGAAGTCGCTGATACTCTCCGAACTGGACAGTCTGGCATCGAAGGATGAAATCATCGTGAGCCGCGCCGAAGTCATGGGAATCATGGGCATGTACAATGAGGCCTTGTTTGAGCTGCTTCGCCTTTCCCCGTCGACGATGAGCAAGGAAACCTTATCATATTATTACCGTACCTTCCGTGGTTATTACGGCTGGCTGGCCGATTATACCGCCGATACCAAGGCCAAGCAGAAATACCTGGAAAAGACCAATCTGTACCGCGATTCCATCCTGCTGTTCACTGCGCCCGGAATCGACCGGGACATTGCTTTTGCCGAGAAACATATTTACGAAGGACGGCCGGAGGAGGCCTTCGATATCCTTCAGAAATATGAAGATAAAAATCAGAGTATCAAGCAGGAAGCCTATGCCTATTATACCCTTTCGGAGGCGTATGAGGCCACCGGTAACATCGATATGCAGGTGTATTATCTGGCAAAGACGGCCCTGCTCGACATGCAGATGGCGGTACGTGAATATGCTTCGCTTCAGAAACTGGCACGTGTGATGTACAGCAGGGGCGACCTGGAGCGTGCCTACCGTTACCTGAACTGTTCCATGGAAGATGCCGTTGCCTGCAATGCGCGCCTGCGATTTCTGGAAGTGACGGAATATTACCCCATCATTGACAAGGCCTACAAGACCAAGGAGGCTGAAGAAAGGGCGGTTACCCGTAAGATGCTGATTATCGTCAGTGTACTGGCGGTGCTGCTGATTGCACTGACGGCTTATCTGTATTATTGGATGAAGAAGCTGACGGTGATGCGCCGCCGGCTGTACGAAGCCAACCGGAAGCTGGTTTCGGCCAATCAGAACCTGGCTGAGACCGGAAAAATCAAGGAGGTATATATAGCCCGCTACCTGGATAAATGTGTGGGGTATCTCGAAAAACTGGAGCAGTACCGCCGTTCGCTGGAGAAACTGGCGATGGCTTCGAAAATCGAGGAACTTTTCAAGACCATCCGGTCGGAACAGTTCCTGCGCGACGAGCGGAAACTGTTTTACAACGAGTTTGACAAGTCGTTTTTAGACCTTTTCCCCAATTTTATCGAGGATTTTAACGCTTTGTTGCAAGAAGAAGGAAAAATTTATCCTAAATCAGGTGAACTTTTAAACACAGAACTTCGTATATTTGCACTGATTCGTTTGGGAGTAACCGACGCCAACCGTATCGCACATTTTTTAGGTTACTCATTAGCCACTGTTTATAATTATCGAAGCAAGATCCGGAACAAGGCGGCCGGAGACAAGGAGGCTTTTGAACAGGCGGTAATGAATCTCTAGCACGCAAGCAAATATACATTACATATTACCATGAAAAAAATACCTGATTTGAGTTTCTCGAAGCTGTGGAATATCAGTTTCGGATTTTTTGGCGTGCAGATTGCTTATGCGTTACAGAGTGCTAACATTAGTCGTATTTTCTCTACTTTGGGAGCCGACCCGCACAGCTTGAGTTATTTCTGGATTTTGCCTCCTTTGGCGGGAATCATCGTACAACCTATTATCGGTGCCTTGAGCGACAAGACATGGACCCGTTTCGGAAGACGTATTCCGTATCTTTTTGTCGGTGCCCTGATTGCGGTGCTGGTCATGTGTCTCTTGCCGAATGCCGGAAGTTTCGGCATGACGGTTTCGGCCGCAATGATTTTCGGATTGTTTTCTCTGATGTTCCTGGATACATCCATCAACATCGCGATGCAGCCTTTCAAGATGATGGTGGGGGATATGGTGAACGAGAAGCAGAAGGGACTGGCTTATTCCATCCAGAGTTTCCTTTGCAATGCCGGTAGTCTGGCCGGATACCTTTTCCCTTTTATCTTTGCCTGGGTAGGTATCAGTAACGTGGCTCCGAAGGGAGTGATTCCGGATTCTGTGATTTATTCGTTTTATATCGGTGCCCTGATCTTGATTCTTTGTGTGATTTATACGACGGTCAAGGTGAAGGAGTATCCGCCTGCCCTTTATGCCGAATACCACGGTATCTCGACCGAGGAAAAGGAAGAGAAGGTCAATATGTTCAAACTGCTGCTGCGGGCGCCGAAGGCGTTCTGGACCGTGGGACTGGTGCAGCTCTTCTGCTGGGCGGCGTTTATGTTCATGTGGACTTATACGAACGGTACGGTAGCGGCCAACGTGTTTGATACGCCTTCGGTGGAACTGGTGAAGGACGGGGTTACACACTGGGTGCTTGATACACAGTCTCAGCAGTACCAGACTGCAGGCGACTGGGTGGGAATCCTCTTTGCCGTGCAGGCTATCGGTTCGGTAATCTGGGCCGCAGCCATGCCTTCCATCCGCAACCGCCGCTTTGCTTATTCACTGAGCCTGGTGCTGGGAGGTATCGGTTTCCTTTCTATCGGCTGGATTCATGATCCGTACTGGCTGTTTGTTTCATTCCTGCTCATCGGATGTGCATGGGCAGCCATGCTGGCACTTCCGTTTACCATCCTGACCAACGCACTGACGGGCGGTCATATGGGTACGTACCTGGGACTGTTCAACGGAACGATCTGTGTACCGCAGATTGTGGCAGCGGTAGCAGGAGGATGGATCTTGAAAATGTTTACTACCGAGGGAAGTATTCCTCCTGAAGTCAATATGCTGATGCTGGCGGGAGTACTGCTGTTTGCAGGTGCCTGCTGTGTAGGCTTTATCAAAGAGAAAAAGTCTGAATAATTATACGGAAGAGAGGGAAGAGACTCTTTTTCGGATTTCCGACCCGCAGGTGGAGGTGGTGTAACCTCGGTATGCGGGTTGAAGAACCCCCGTACGGAAGTCGTGCGACTTCCGTACGGGGGTTCGCTTATATATACATAATATATAAAAGAATGTATTTCGGGAAAATGATATCAACGCAAGTGTGTCTGAGGATTTGCTTCTCCCGGTTCGATGTGGCGGATGACCCTGCAGGGATTGCCGTATGCCAGCACTCCCGACGGGATGTCCTTGGTGACCACGCTGCCGGCACCGATGACACTGTTGTCGCCGATGCTTACTCCGGGGAGGATACATACGTGTCCGCCAATCCATACGTTATTGCCGATGGTAATCGGGTAGGCATATTCCAGACCGGCATTCCGTTGCTCCTTGTCCAGCGGGTGTCCGGCAGTGTAGATGCCTACATGAGGGGCGATGAACACATTGTCTCCGATGGTGACCCTGGCCCCGTCGAGGATGACCAGGTTGGTGTTGGCAAAGAAATTGTCACCGATATGGATGTTTGACCCATAGTCACAATAAAACGGTGAAATGATGCAGCCCTTCTTTCCCATGTGCAGGATGGAACGGATCAGCTCGTCTCTCTGCTGCAGTTCTTCGGGCGGCAGTAAGTTGTACCGGTGCAGGCGGCTGCGGGTTTCCAGCATCTCCCGCTGCAGGTCGGGGTCGTTGTTGGCATCGTACAGCAAGCCTTCGGCGGCTTTTTGTTTTTCTGTTTTCATAGTCTGGGGTTTTAATAAATATATTAGCCCTGTTCGGCAGATGACATCCGGCAAGAGCCCTATATAATAAAGAGTATTTGAACAATGCTATTGATAAAATTAATCATTTCGTCCTCCTTTCTTAGTGATAATTAATAGAAAGATTTGTTTGTTTGGTTTATTTAACTTTTGAGGGGTTTCTTTTTCATCATTAATGGGTATTGATTACGAAATGTAGGTACTTTAATTTTGCAGTAAATTTATAACTATAAGTATAATTAAGATGAAATTTTATTCAATTAGAGTGGCGTTTGTGTTACAAGTGGTGTGGATGATAATGATGTCATCTTGTGAAAAAAATCAGAATGTGTATTCTCAGCCGACGGATATCCCGGATAATCCGTCTTCGGTAGATGTGTTGTCTGATAAGTATGCTTCCAGGGAGATAACTCTGGAACTGAAAGAAAATGTACCGAATTCGGATGGATGCATTTATTTTTCGTTTACTTCAGGGAAAATCTCTGGTAAAAGTACTTCGGATGCAGCAGATAGTCGCGAATGGGATATTGCTTTTGATAAGGTAAATGGCTTTACAAATGGAGAAAGGAAGGGGAACGCTTCAGTCTCTGTTTATGTAACGGATTATCAGGATTTCGATTCGGTAGTGAGTTACCGTCCTTTTGTAGATTTTCCATCTCAGTGGCAGGGAAATGATAATATAGAAGTTATGTTGTTTGATGCCATGCCTCCCCGTAAAGCGGTAGCGTATTTTAATGCGGGTATCTGCAATTATTATACGTTTGATATGGCCTCCATGCCACCGGCTGTTACTTTGGATAACAGAATAAGGATAATTAAAACGGTGTCTGGAGAATATGTGAAGCTTCAATTTATAGGTGTATATAAAGATGCTCAGGCTAAAACGGGCTTTGGCACAGTCTCTTTCAGATATGCGTTTTTGAAGGCAGAAGGTGCTAACGGATTACGTGCTGGAGAAGTATTTGTAGGTAATCTGGAACAAGGTACGCTTAAGAAGCGCCTGGAAAGCTATCATCCGGAAGAAATCCGCATTCTTACCATTCAGGGGATACTTGACCAGACCGATGTCAATGCGATTAAGGAAATCAGAAATCTGGATGTGCTTGATTTAAGTAATGCTTCTCTGGCGGTAACCCCTCATCAATATTTCTTGAGAGACAATTCTTCGGCATTGAGGAAGGTCATCTTGCCGAGTAATTTGGAGAATATAGGACAAGGATGGCTGGGGTATTGTTCTTCCCTTCAAGAGGTCGTTGTGCCCGGAAATACTCTGAAGGGGATAATGGACGGTGCGTTTGCTTTTACTCCCTCTCTTGAAAAGGTTTCCTTACCGGAATCTGTGCTTACTGTTTCGCATGAGGCTTTTGCGTATTCGGGTGTCCGGGAATTTGTTTACCCGCCTTCGGTGCAGGATGTAGAGTATAAAACTTTTTATGCATGTAAGCGTCTGGAAAAAATTACACTTCCTTCCGGGGTAAAGATCATTCAGGGAGGGGCGCTGGCCTATTGTAGCAAGCTGACTGAAATACATCTTTCTGGTATGATACCTCCGGTCCTTGACAACACTTATTATGAAATCCGCGGCTCAAAGGGGAGTCTGTATCCTTTTGCCGGACTGAACTGGTATAATGAGAACGATGAAATTCTGGTCCACTTTTATGTGCCCCGGGGAACCTTGGCTTCTTATATTTCTACATGGCATTGGGAAGATTATACCGAATATCTGGTCGAGCAATGAAGTTTCGTATCGCTTATTGGTTATTGCTGGTTGCCTTGGTTTTAGGAGAAAGTTGTAGCCGGTCGTCTGGAATTGAAGTGACCGATACAACCGTCAGTGATGAGACTGAAGTCTCGGATTGCATTGCACGGTATTTTAGGGAGCAATTGGATACGTTGCTTCCTTCCTCTCCTCCCGAATGGCTTTTTACAGTGGGGGTGAGCAAGGACAGTGTGGCAGATGCAAAGAAAAAGTTGTGGAACAATTGGAAAAAGATAAATGAGGTCGATCTGTCGGAAAGCGGATTCTTGCAGGGAGATACGACTGCTTACTGGAGGCTTCCCGGAAAGCAACTGATGCCTGTACGTTTCTTGACGAAGGGAGAAGAACCTCCAGGGGGATACCCTATGATTATCAATCTGCACGGTGGAGGTCAGTATGAGGTTGACGGTCCGTACTCAGCTGTGGTTAACACCATTTCTTGGGAAAGCATGATTGCACTGTCCCGGGAGCAGGACGATGCTCCGGTATTATATGTGATACCGAGAATGGCTGATGACAGAATCGGTTCATGGCATAAGTATCCGCAGCGTTATGCCATGCGGAAAATGTGCAGGCTGGCTGCTGTGTCCGGAAAGATAAATAGAAATAAGATATATCTGTCGGGTACTTCTCAGGGGGGATATGGAACCATCCGGTTGTCGACTTTCATGCCGGATTATTTTGGAGCGGTATCTGTGGTGGCTGCTGCAGATGCTCCTGGAGAGAATTTGCTGAATTACCGGAATCTGCCATTGAGAATGGATGTAGGGCGGATGGACAGTGATTTCAGTAGAAATGTGTATGCCATGAGGTGGAAAGAACAATTGGATGCCTTATCGGCAACGGCAGCCCCGGGAGAGTTTGATGCCTTGGTGAATATTCAGCAGGGTAAAAGACATTCCGTAGATATTTCAGGGATTTCCGGATGGCTGATGGGGCACGTGAGAAATGTTTCATCTTCTCATATAAGTTTTTTGTTTGCCTACTGTGACGACGGTTTTCCGGGGGGCGCTCATAATCTGGGTTTTCTTGACTGGACTGCTACCCCTTCGTGTAGAGTGTTGATAGAAGAATCGGTGCAGGACAACGAGATACGGCTGGACATAAAAAAGATTGCCGGAAATGTGAAGGGGTGTCTGGAGGTATATTTGCCAGAGAGCATGCTGGCTTATGATGTGGTGAGGGTTGTTGTGAACCGGGATAGGGTAGTAAGCAAAAAGGCAGTGCCCAATTTGGGAGTCATGGTTAAATCACTGGCTTTGTTTCAAGACCCTGAAAGGATTTTTATTGATAAGGTGGATGTGGATTTATAACTATGATGTACATTCAGGCTGAAAAACGGAAAGCCCGGAATGGCAAACGGAAAACTTTTTCCGACTGTCGTTCCGGGCTTGACTATGATACGAGGTAACAGCCTTGCTGTAGTTTTATTTCTCTTCTTCCTTGAACCAGGAAGCATACATTAAATATCCGTTGGCGATTTTCTGGTTCAGTTCCTTGCTTTGCTGCGGGTCGACCTTCTTGATGAATCTGGCAGGTACGCCGGCCCAGAGCGTGTGAGGCTCGATGACCGTATTGGCAAGTACCAGGGCGCCGGCTGCCACGATGGCTCCTTCGCCCACCACCGCATGGTCCAGCAGGGTAGATCCCATACCGATCAGGGCATGGTCGTGTACGGTTGCCCCATGGAGGGTCACATTGTGTCCGATGGATACATCGTTCCCGATCTCCACGGTCGATTTCTCGTAAAGTGTATGCAGCACCGTACCGTCCTGTATGTTGACACGGTCGCCGATACGGATGGAATTCACATCACCGCGCAGTACGGCATTGAACCATACGCTGCACTGCTTTCCCATGACTACATCGCCCACGATGGTGGCGTTTTCAGCCAGGTAGCAGTCTTCTCCTATCTGAGGGGTAAACCCTCTTACTGATTTGATTAAAGCCATAATAAATAAGTGGTTAACTGTTTCGGACAATGGGCCGGGTAGCCTGTCTCAGCCATTCGCTTTCCTCGCTGTCCAGCAGTGGGGAAATCTTTTCGAATACGAGCTGATGATAGCTGTTCAGCCAGTTGATTTCGTCTTCACTCAAAAGATCGGTCCGGATTGGTTCGGTGTCAATCGGACACAGGGTAAGGGGCTCGAAGCGGTAGAACGTGCCGAAGTCCGTTTGCCGGCTTTCGGTCACCATCATGGTATTCTCGATGCGGATACCGTATGCCCCGGCCCGGTAGATACCCGGCTCGTTGGTGACGGTCATTCCCGGCAGCAGCAAGGCCGGAATGTGGTTCATACGGATCTGATGAGGCCCTTCGTGCACACAGAGGAAATGTCCCACACCGTGGCCGGTGCCGTGACCGTAGTTGATGCCTTCCTTCCACATGAACTGGCGGGCCAGGACGTCGAGCTGCGTACCGCAGGTGCCGTGTGGAAACTCGGCCTGCGAGAGGGCAATCATTCCCTTCAGTACCAGTGTATAATCGGTCTTCTGCTCCATCGTTACGGGTCCCAGTGCAAAGGTACGGGTGATGTCGGTAGTTCCGTCCAGGTATTGGGCGCCGCTGTCGAGCAAGAGCAGTCCCTCGGGTTTCAGCGGGGAGGCCGATTCGGGAGTGGCGGCGTAGTGCACAATGGCTCCGTGGGCCTGGTAACCGGCAATGGTTTCGAAACTCAGTCCCTGGAACAGCGGCTGTGCAGCCCGGAACTCCGTCAGTTGTTCATCGATGGACAGTTCCGTCAGCGCTCCGGTACCTACCGATTCCTTCAGCCATTTGATGAAGCGGACCATGGCTGCTCCGTCGCGTATCATGGCCTGGTGGAAGCCCTCGATCTCTGTCGGGTTTTTGACGGCCTTCAGCATTGAAACCGGTGAGGCGACCAGCCGGATGTCCTGGCAGTGAGCTGCAAGCGACCGGTAGATGGCATAGTTGGCACTGGAGGTCAACAACATGGAGGTGGCGTGCAACTGCGAGAGGTCGGCTGTGATTTCCCGATAATCTCTTGTCTGAATTTGCAGCCGGTTCAGGTACTCCGTAACCTCCGGAGTCAGTTTCTCGGGCAGGATGTACAGACAGGCCGACCGACGGGTAATCAGCAGGTAACTGATAAATACCGGGTTATAGGAAATGTCTTTTCCTCTCAGGTTCAATGTCCAGGCAATTTCATCCAGGGCCGAAATCAGGATGCCTTCGGCATGCTGCTCACAGAGAAAACTGCGGAGCTGCTCCATTTTCTGTCCGGCATCGATACCGGCGTAAGACAATGGGAGGATACGGACCGTCTCGGTGGAAATACCGGGGCGGTCTTCCCACAGTTCAGCAAACGGGTCGGGGGTAGCGACCACTTCTATTTGGTAGGGCTGCAGCCGCTTCTGCAGGTAATCGGCAAACTCCCAGCTGTTGACGCTGCCGTCGATGCCGACCTTGCTGGAAGAGGGGAGTACCTCGCTCAGCCAGCCGGCGATGTCGGGAGTATCCGGCATGCGCTCCTTAAACAGGGTGATGCCGCTGTCCTGCAACTGCTGTCCGGCCTGTAAGAAATAACGGGAGTCAGTCCACAGTCCGGCCTGGTCCAAGGTTACTACCACAGTACCTGCCGAGCCGGTGAATCCCGAAATCCACTTCCTGCACTCCCAGTGTGCAGGGACATATTCGCCCGAATGCGGATCGGTGCTGGGAACAATAAAGGCGGAGATTCCATGCGCCTGCATGAATTTTCTCAGCCGGGAAATTCTTTCTTTTATGATTTCTGCCATAAGCTTCGTGAATTTAGAATAATACCTGTCCTGCCGTCCGGTGCCGACCGGGTTACAGCAAGACGAACGCTCCTTGCAAAGTTACGATTTCTGGAATATTTTCAATAAAATATACCGGAAAGTTTTGTAAATAAAGAAAGTATATGTAATTTTGCGCCGCGATTCGACTATCGAAATAATTTAATAACAACATACTTAATTTAAAAAACATGATTGTAGTACCAGTAAAAGAAGGCGAAAACATTGAAAAAGCGCTGAAAAAATTCAAAAGAAAATTTGAAAAAACAGGTGTTGTAAAAGAATTGAGAAGCAGACAGCAGTATGACAAACCGTCTGTTTTGAAAAGACTGAAAATGGAACGTGCCGTTTACGTTCAGAAAATGCAGCAGGTAGAAGAGTAATAATTCTTACAAAACTCTTGAATTATTGAATTCTTTTTCATAAATTCGTTGCTGAGATACAAAAGCGATGTTTCTTATGTGGAAAGATTCTTTTTTGAAATATCTTCGCTTTGAGAGGAATTATTCCGAGAAGACAATCGTCAGTTACGGGATTGACCTTGATAAGTTTGAAGCATATTTCCGGGGAGTGGATGAAGGCCTGGATTTCAAGTCCGTGGATGCCGATGTGATCAGAGGGTGGATACTCTCGATGATGGATGAGGGCTATTCCGCGTCTTCCGTAGGCCGGAAGTTGAGTGCTCTCCGCTCGTTTTATCACTATCTTCTGAAAAAAGGTGAAATAGAAGCGGATCCTGTTCGGAAGGTGATGGCGCCCAAGAAGAAGAAAACGATTCCTGTATTTGTCCGTGAAGAGGATATGAATCGTCTGCTGGATGATACGGATTTCGGAAAGGGCTTTGAGGGGGTGAGGAACCGGTTGATTCTGGAATTCTTCTATGTGACGGGTGTCCGCTTGTCGGAACTGGTCGGGTTGAAGGATGCGGATGTGGATTTCTCGGCAAAGGTGGTAAAGGTGACAGGAAAAAGAAACAAACAGCGGATCATTCCGTTTGGCTCGGAACTGGACGCTGACTTGAAACAGTATCTTTCTCTTAGAAATGAAACATGCGGCATGACGGATTTCTTTTTTGTCCGGAGTAACGGACAGAAATTGAATGCTCCGGCCGTGTATCTTTTGGTAAGGCGTAGTTTATCGAAAGTCGTAACGTTGAAAAAGAAGAGTCCTCATGTGCTGAGACATTCTTTCGCAACCTTGATGCTGAATAATCAGGCAGAGCTGGGTGCGGTAAAAGAACTGCTGGGGCATGAGAGTCTGGCGACAACGGAGATTTATACTCATACGACTTTTGAAGAATTAAAAAAGGTTTATGAACAAGCTCATCCCAGAGCTTAAAAGAAAAGGAGGTTTTTATGGAAGTAAGAATTCAATCAATTCATTTCGAAGCATCTGAAAAGTTAGAAGCTTTTATCCAGAAGAAAGCAGAGAAGCTCGAGAAGTTTTGTGATAATATAAAGAAAGTAGAGGTGTCTTTAAAGGTAGTGAAACCTGAAACAGCGATGAATAAAGAAGCTGGAGTGCGCGTTCTGGCACTTAATACAGAGTTTTATGCCGAAAAAGTAAGTGATACATTCGAAGAATCAATAGACGTGTGCATGGATGCACTGTCTAAACAACTGTTGAAAGCCAAAGAAAAACAACAGGGTAAGTAAAAAAACAAACGAAAAGTTTTGTGATTAAAAAAAAATATCTAACTTTGCAGCCGCTAAGCTACTGGAAGCAGTACTTTGGCTGCAAAGTAGATCCGCCTCTTTAGCTCAGTTGGCCAGAGCACGTGATTTGTAATCTCGGGGTCGTTG